>WLWD01000714.1_pt1 | contig 207487 bp, 140 predicted proteins | sample 6712731 | NCBI WGS metagenome assembly WLWD01 (sample SAMN12718690, study PRJNA576275) | sponge metagenome | isolation source: marine sponge | host: Mycale hentscheli | place: New Zealand: South Island, Marlborough, Capsize Point | collected 2014-11-01
TTTTAACTGAACCCGCAAAATAATTCAAAACTATAATCCATTTCTAGGATGATTCAGGTTTAGTGAAGTTTAGGACGGGGTCGACCAACAAACTAACATAAAAGCTCCAGGGTCAAAGTACAAAAATGACTTGCATACGTCCAAACATATAAACAAATATCCCTGATTTTCATTGAGTTACCCCTGATAGTGTCTTGCTCGCTTCGCTCGCTTGCCAATAATAACTGCTGTTTAGTTCAATATATGTGTTTCCAAGAACTCATCTTAGAAAGGTCATTTCAAATTAACTAGACATGGATGTCCGGTCACTAGAAAAAAGGAAGTGAAGGTTTTATGGTTTTTAATTGTTTTTTAACAAGTCACTCAATGTGTGGTATCAATATGTGTATGTGTGTGCTAATATGTGTGGCTTTGAGTCAAGAAAAATGCACACAAGATGAGTTGGGGGATAAACAACAGACACACATGCTATTCCTAGGCAATAGGTCCTCATGTGGGAGGGTTATAATGTGTATATTATAAAGATTACTGAATATAGTGTCATATTCAGTTCAGGCTTAGAGTCAGACTTATTTTCTACTATGTCTTTATAATATATAGTTATTATATTGAACATGTACACAATAACTATTGATACTCCATTTCAATGTTAGATCAGCGAAATTGAAAAGTTTTTGGATCATCAATAGTTGTTATGTACGTTTAACCCTCGCGTTTTTGTGTTTGCTTCGTGGTCTATCCCTTTCCATACCTCCAGTAAACTGAATCTTTCGGCTTAGTGATCCTGTATCCACGGAAATTTAATTGTTTACCCCTTGATATGCACTTAGGTGTGCAGTAATTCTTTAGAACTTCTTGTTTTTTCAAGTCGCAAACTATTATAGCGAATGGTTACTATGGTATTGAGATCCTTTACCAGACGTAATTTCAAAAACTGGGTCATTTTAGTAGCTTGAGTGCTCGTTGTCAAAAGCTACTGGTAATTCAGATAGTCAGAGTGACAGATATTAGAGAATACCCAGTACTTGGGAAATCGAGGTAAGAAAGTAGTTTTGTATTTGTTAGCTAAAGTATATGTCACAACAGCTACGTACCTATACTTTTAGAAATGGACAGATAATATATTCTTTTTAAGTGTTTCGTTTGTGCACATGCTCACTCGCCATTGGTGCTTAGCACTCAAAGGCAAACATTCTGGCAGTCATAGAATTCTAAAAAATACAATTACAATATTGAGAAGTATGTCACAGTGACATATAAATAAAAAATTGGAACGTTATATTGGATAATCGATTAGAATGGAGAAGTGCCAACTGAATGTTTAGCGCCATATGGAGCTTATTCTGGTAAATGGGGGGGTTAAATTGTGTCCCAAACTTGAATGGGGTGCCCCCCAGCTCCCTTAGCCCCTCCCCCTTCCTACACAATGGCAAAGCCCCGGTGCTGCTGCAACATAATTAGTTAGTGCATTTGGAATAGGGTGAGGAGGTCAACTCATATATCAATATGAAGCACCAAAGATGCAAACCCTCTGTGCTATTAAACACTATCTAGCTATTACAATATAATCTCCTTCCAAAAGAACAAGCAATCTGTTAGCTATTTTAATGAGGCATCAAAATAGCTCGACCAATGAAAATGATACATGGAAACGCTGTCTTCATAAGAGAAGAAGCTAAACTAGCCAGAAACACTCACCGGTATACATTTTCAATGCGAAACTTCACTTCTTTTTACTCCATTAACTTCCCGAGCATAAAGCAAACTACACCGTTGGCTGCAAGAAGTTATTTGCTCACGTGATTATAACATGACGCTAGGGGGCGTTGCCCATAAAAGCTGGTACCTACGCGGAGCTGAATGCTTCACGTTTTCTCAACAGATAGCCCAAAATAAAAAAAAAGTAGCACAATAAAAGGTCTTAAATCTTCGTCCTGAGTAAGTTCATACCTAAATAAACTGTTAATTGTTAGTTATCTCCAAAATCAGGGCGTGACAGACAGACAGACAGACAGACAGACAAACAGACAGGACAACTACTATAACCCTCTTGCGCATGTGCGCTGAGGGTTAATAATAATACGCTTGTCTGTCAGTAACAACAATGGTGTGTGTATTCATGAATAATTCATGAGTTGTATCAGGTTGTTAAAGATTCATCAGTAATTACAATAATGGTGTGTACGTGTGTTCAATAAAGCTGAACCGGTACAAAAATAGTAAAAACAAGTGGACTGTGTAATAATGCCTTATGCTATTCCATTCCTAATTTGCAAGTCTGTACATCTCAAGCGCCACTATGTGGCGAGGTACTTGCTATCCTTAATATGCGTCAGAACGGTGATGACCTCCCCCCGCAGACGGTGTGTATTCATGAATAATTCATGAGCTGAGCCCAATGGGTAAAGCATCATCACATTTGAAATAATGCTAGTAAAAATGACGACTAATTCCAGCTAAAATCAGGTGAAATCAGTGAGGAACGGATAGAGAAGCAAAGCCTGAATCTACAATCATGAATAGAAGAACTGAGTTTGAGAAGCAGGAGAGATAGACAAAAGGGAGAAGGGAATCCATGATTCAAGAAGAAAGAGCTAAATAGAGGCAACGTTAAAAAGAGCTGAGATGCCTCAGGAAGAAAGAGAGCAGGAGAGGGAAACTGAAGTAACTAAATCAAGTAGTAGAGGATAATGGGAATTGATGAAAGACCTTATGCAACTGCATTTATAATGTTAAAAGTACATCAAGTGCCACTGTGTGGCGGGATATTGCTAGTATATGTATAATAGTTAGATTAGGATATCGAGAATCTGCTGCATTTATGAATCTGAGGCCTACACTCAGACACTACCATAGGCCGTGTTGCTGATTCACGATACCTGAATATGTTCTAGAATGTAGCAACGGCTAAACCCTAGAGAAAAAATTGTAATGAAAACGCCTAGGGCGTAGCTACAAGTGTGTAATTTACTCAATTTATAAATGTCGCAGAGCATGAATCTACTTAAATAGATTTATGTAGTGAACCAATCAGATTGCTTGTATGTGACTCGCTACAGTGTATAAATATTATATTATATATTATATATATGCAGTATTCTTGAGTGTGATTATAAATGACTTGGATTTGGCCACACCACCACTATTGCATGTTAGCAATGATAAATGATATCTGTACATAATGTAAATTCCAGCAGTAATCTGTTGATGTGAGTGTTAAAACACAATACCTTAATTGCATAAATTGACTGAAATATTTGACACTAATACAATTAATTTTATTCTACGATATACTCGGCAGAATTTGGCACTAAAGTTGCCAGGAGTATTTAAGTCCCACTGTTTTACCACCACTGACAATTGGCCCGGAGCCCATTGCTACAGGGCATGCCCAGTGCAGCTCACAGCCTCAAGTATTATGAGAACCTCGCACCACCTGGCACTACTTGACTCGCCAATTACATCACTCCCGACCCAACATCCTGTCCAATTGCAACGCCTACATGTCCCCATCTTTATCAGATCAAAAGCCACACCCACACATCTTCGCCAGTCTGACTGATCGAATAGTGATAAATGCGTACCAGAAACGGAATGAATTGTGAAATCTAATGCTCAATTTAAAGTTAATTTGCCGGAAATATTGATCATTTTACGGTCACTTAACCTTCTCCCAAAGTGCCAAATAGCTGAGTAGTGAGTGATCTTGGCAGGCGTAATAGTACGTGCAAAATTAATATATCCAATATTATGAAAAATAAAAAAATTACTTTCTGTATCGCAGGACAAGTTACCAGATTCTTGTCGTAGCTAACTAGTCAGGTTGCCAACCAAGTATTTCAAGCATGCCAGTGTCAAAAGCTTGAAGATGTTGAACTAAACAGTAATGCTTCATAGGTCAAATACTCGAACATAGGCTATATTTCTTTAACTTGATCCATCCACATCACAACAGACAAAGAAGTTATCACATTTGTTGTTTTATCCTTAACCCTGTGCACACATGCATGAGAGTGTTACAGTAGTCATCCTGTCTGTATGTTTGTCTGTCTGTCTGTCTGTCTGTCCGGCACGCTCTGATTTTGGAGATTACTGACAATTAACCGTTGATTTAATATGAACTTACTCAGAATGACAATTTACAAGACCTTTCATTATGCTAATTGCGGGCTGATTTTTGAGAAAATGCGAAGCTTTCTGCTCCACGTAGGTACTAGCTTTTGTGGGTAACGCCCCCTATCATCACGTCGTAGTCACATGAGCGAATAATTTTTTGTGGCCCGCGGTAGTTTACTCTATGCTGCTGGGAAGACGTAGTCGCTGGAAGTAGAGTAGACCGGCGAGTGTCTCTGGCCTGTTTAGCTTCTTCTCTCATGAAGACAGTGTTCACATCTACCATTTTCATTGCTCAAGCTGTATTGATGCCTGATTAAAACAGCCAACAAATTATTTCTTTGGTCTGAGATTATTTGTAATAGCTAGCTAGCTAGTGTATAGTAGCACTGAGTTTTGTAGTATTTTTATTACGGTGTTTATCAGTTAGTGCTAGACTTCCTCAGAACATTGAGCTATGTATATACAGTAATACTGCGGAACTCCCTCCATATACATACACACAGAATGTATTGTTCATTTCAAATGCTCTCCTGGAAACTAATAAACTCTTACAATCTTCACTTTTATGGGCCCAGTGACCTAAATTGGACAAAATGAAAAGGTTATCTTCTGATTGGATAATTGGCAAGCCGTGAAGTGACAGCTAGATCAAGAAGAAGAGGTGATTGACTTTATTCTACTGCCCATTCCTGGCATTCACACTACATATGCACTATGTGGTCTATATATGCAATTCTTTATCTGTTATAAGGTCACTAATACAATACAAATTGTCCTCCATAGACTTGCTATGACACCATAGAACTGACTTGTATTATTTTGAGAAACAACCATAGCCACTGTGAAGAGTTCTAAATCGTGTGTATTGGGATGCCAAGTTTTTGCGAATAATTAATCTTGATGTCTACAAATTAGTAGCAAATTAATGCAATGCTGTGATCATAGATTACTTTCACTATGTAAAAAAACTCCCCCCCCCCTCCCACTCACACATCCACCCCCAACTCAAATAAATAAATTAACATTATTGATTTTCAGTTGAGTAACAATTTTTTCCCCCTTGTCTACTCAGCCAATTGTAACTTTTTCCACTTCAACAAACTGAAGATTTGTTAAGTACCTAAATTAGTATAACTCTGCTGCTACCATGCAATTCCTTATGATAAATTGGTGGTAGTTACCTGAGGCTAAGTTTCTGAATGGCCCCCAAGGCATTCCTTCTGGTCGCCGTGTCCTCAAGTCTTTCCCCATACAACAAATCCAGTAGTGCCATCACAATAGCTGGAGCCTCAACCAGGTAGCCACGCCCACTGGATAGTGACGAGAAGGCATTGAAGAGGCGTGCCACCTGCTCCCTTACGGCAACGTGCTGGGAGTTGATGGACAGCAGGAGAGGAAGGATGGCAGAGGCAGATGATGAGGTGCTGGAGGTGGGCGGAGCTTTACGGCATTCCAGGAGATCGTTAGACATGTAATACTGCATTGATTGCTCTCTGTCTGAAACAGAAGCACGTGTCAGTCTCTAGAATATCCACAGAGAAAAATATGATTGTCATAATAATCAATTCAGTCATTCTTGGCTGAAATAATTATAATAATAGCAAATTTTTCTTTTATTTAACAGCCAATATAGTTAATTATAACTTAACCCTTAAGTTATATTGGCTGTTAAAAAGAGAAAAAATTGCTATTATTACAAGTATGAATGAACACACACATCAGTAAAGAACAAATGAGAGAGAGACCAGCCCACCCACCCATCTCAGCGCCTGCAGCAGTAGTGCTTGCTGAGAACTAGTGCCCGTGTGCAGAGTCTTCTTGACCTTCGCAAAGTCCAGAGGTCGATACTCCTCCTCCGCAATCCCCCCACAGCCAGTCACCCTATAGGTAGACGAACAAGACAAGCCAGCGTACGGTAAGAGCCTTGTAAGGAATGGCATCTTCGGGATTTTTCTCTCCCGGAGTAAATCAACTTACGACTGGCGGAGTGTTAGTAGAGAAGCCCTCAGGGTGCTCTGTAAGGGAAGGAAGGACATGAGAATGACATATTTCTTCACTCCTCCATCTTGTAATGGAGCCTTTACACACATCAATGAGCAATGATCTGTTTATGAAAATGAGCTTCTTAATTGTACATCGTATCTTTCAGACTTACAAATTTAATAGAGAAAAAAATTAAATTGGCCCCTGGGAACGTCATCACGACTACCATGCATGTTGCCATGGAGATGGAATTTGAAAATGTCACATGTCTAGACACGCAAGGCTTAATGAGGGCAGAGAGAAAGAGAGAGCATTTAAGGCCGAAGTTATTAATGCTCGAGCTATAATGACTTGTCGTATTTGGACTAGACCTAGCTCCAGTTTCATGCACCACCCTACTGGCCTAGACATAGTTCTTTCTAGCTCACAAACTAAATGAGCCTTTTACATGACGCCGCCAATAAATCGCAACTGTCTCCGGATTCCCCTGATGCTAAAGTGAACCATTTGAGGATCATTATCGACTCTATAACAATAACTTACTCAATCAATGCTTCTCAATGTGTGTGTTTTAGCATGTCTGTATATATGTGTATGGATGGTGCATGTATACATGTGTATGGATGATAACATGTTTATACAAATGAGATTCCAAGTGATCATTAATAAACTTAAAAAATTAATTCACTATTCAACATAATAGTGAAGCAAAATAGATAATTATATGCTGGTTATGCTCTCTCACCGTTGATGGGCGTGGCACTAGTGAGTTGGAGTTGGATGGGCGTGGCGTTAGTGAGTTGGAGTTGGATGGTAGCTGTTGTTGTGCTGGCTGGAGGAGTTGGTTCTGTTGAGTTCCTTCCATAAGGCGAGAACAGACTCCAGCTATGAACTCTGGATCAATCTTTTAAAAAATAAGCGTGAACTTCATTTTGTGTCCACTAGAAATCTTATGCCCAAATTTAAATATTAATAAACATCATAGTTTTAACCATAGAGGTTTAACTGGATAGGTAACAACAATTTAAAGTGGTAAATGATCCTATGTATACCTCACTCAACTCCTTCCAACTCATCCCTCCTATAACTAGTGATAATACCCACAAGTCAATGCATGTGTGTAGTCATGAAATGTATTCTCAACCTGTTGCCCAGCAACGGATGCCTCTAAAGCTCCCACCAGCTCCATCGTGATGCCACACAAGGTATGGTAGGCCACCTGAAATGGGAAGAGGATGGGGAGAAAGAGAGAGAGAGAGAGAAGGAGGGATAGATAATTGAGTATATTGCACGAGTTGTCCAGACAATGTTGGGTCTTTACCTGAATCTCACTCAGCTTTTGCACGTGTTCAGTCGGCCTGTCTCCTTCTTTACTTTTCTTAAACTAAACCAGAGAGAAAGTTGCAGCATATAATGACTCAGTGAGCTAAGATTTGGAAATTTCTGTTCTATTGTTGTTGCTCATTCGTTTGTTGGTATAAGAACATAATTATTTAAAGACATATGCTAAAGACACACTTTGAGTACAGATGCACCTATTACACACAGTCTCCTCTGCTTCACAAGACCCTACCTTTGTATAGATAGAGAGCAGAGCAGGGCCAGATGGAGTTGATGGAGGAGGTGGAAGAACTTCCTTGAGAAACTGCATCAGCTGAGCTCGCAACTCCTGCAGCCAGGACTTCTATAGGATTACAAAAAATAGGGACAATACATTTAACTACATGTCAGGGCTACATATCCCTAGCCTTAGCTCTAGCCTGAGCTCAACATGACAGAAAGAAAAGCATTAGCCTACCGATGAAACCAATAAATTAAACTTTTAAAGAAAATTGCTGGATTAAAACTAGATACAGAAATCATATTTTGAAATGAAATAATATTTTTCGCAGCAAAAAAAAAAAAAAAAAAAAAGAGTTCCAAAAATATTGAACAATGGGTGGCCATAGAGTAGTAGAGCCAGGAAGGAAGAAGGGGAAATGAGGTGTCTATGTGACTCGCACATGCTCTGTGGCATGTTCTCATATTTCATGAGGCGGTCGTAGCCGCATTTGGAACATCACTGGAGCCGGTCCATTCCTCCCATCTAGTGAACCAGTGCAGTAGCACGCCATGTTTGCATAACTCAATAATTCAGATTCCTCAAATTTATCACTTCAAAGTCAGTCCAAACGTTTGACGACAGCTCTGAACTGATCAGTCATACAGACACGGGAAAGTTCAGAAATAGACTAATCTTATCCTGCACACTAAGTATACTCGTTTTGTTATGCCTCAGTATATCTACTTTTAGATTATTACATATGTTCCCATCAAAATCAAAGCCAACATTTAAAAACAGATTAGAAAAATTTAAAACTAATTGACAATATATTTTCATTGCTATCAGCCCCTGTAATGTACTCAATAATAATGTGATATTTAAAAAAAATGTAATTCAATTAAAATTGCTGCAAGAATTGTACACAAACCTTAAATAGGTTGCAGAATGTAGGATGCTTGGAAGGATCGGGAATGTAGGGGAGGGCAAAGTACGCTGCAAGGTCCTGACTCTGTGATATGACAGGACCCCGGCTGTCCAGGTAGGAGCGAAACTCCGTCATGGAAGACTCCTTGTCACCCACCTAGTTAGGATATAGTTACACAATGAGCTATGTGAAATAGAAAATTGATAATTTAATCCCAGCATGGTCTTCTATCAGTCTGATGACTTAAAAATAGCAATTGTAGGATAATACAAAGACTCCATTTTACTATATCTTTTACCTACCCCAGTACGAATAGGGAAGATGGCAAAGTAAACACTAATGTTACACTCTAGATGTTGGCACAGTCCATTGCTGGTTCGCATGCTACCAGGCACATGCTCCTCCCACAGCTGGAAAAAGGCGTGGCGCTCACCACCATCCAGCAACTCCAGGAATTCCTCCTTATACCATACACATACATTTATTAGCAAATTAAGAGTATTACACAGTGACCCTCCTACTAACATAGTGAGACTAAAACTGAGTGACTTCTGACAAATAGGTTCTTACCATTGAATGATGCATCTTATCATACTAGGATAACTAATACCAAGGTTGGAGTTAATGTACAAAAAGCTAGTAGCATAAGTCTGATTGATTATTCTTACAATAAAGTTATAATCTAAAATTTCTTTTTCTTACATGTAGTGCCCCCTTAGGCTCTGTAGCAGAGGGGATGGCTGCAGGGGGTTTTGACTTCACTTCACTGGCAAAAGCAGTGGCTGTCTTAGTGAACTCTCGAGCTTCCAGATACTGATAAAAAAATATTCTCAAAGGTTGGAGCAGTGATCATCTCTACTTACCTCTGATATCAACCCGTTCAGCTCTCCCACCGATTCCGCCATCTTTCAAATTTTAGCAGCTGATTGTTTATTGTGACGTCACTGTCATGGAAACAATCAGGTAAGTATCGTCAATAAAATGGCGGTTAAGAAATAATTAACTCGAAAAAGTAAAGCAGAATGTTCTTTCACGTAAGGGGAATAGTATTATAGGGTAGAAACTGAATTTTGTGGTCCTTTAGATTAGCATGGAGCAGGATATTCTCCTGCACCCACGCTATTTCGGTCCTAACCTACTGGAGGCAGTAAAGAAGAAGCTCTTTACAGAAGTAGAAGGAACTTGCACAGGAAAGTGAGTGAGAAGACGGTATGCTCATGCTCAGGTTTGTCACCTGTGTTCATGTGGGTGCAGAAATGGCTTTGTAGTGGCAGTCACCACCATTGACAGTATAGGTCTTGGTGCTCTTCAACCAGGCAGAGGGTTTGCCCTGTACCCTATCAAGTATAAGGTACACAAAACACACCGCAGTGTTCAATTATATAGTATCTCATTCTCTTTTTATTAGGCCGTGGTGTTCCGACCTTTCAAAGGTGAAGTTCTGGATGCTAAAGTGACCAGAGTGAACAAAGTTGGCATATTTACTCAGATAGGACCTCTGGCTTGCTTCATCTCCAAGCATGTGAGTATGGGAAGATGATGACTGTGACTATGGTTCTATATTTAAGGCTGCATATTGAGTGTTCCAACTCATCTATGATGCATAGATCTGAGAAGTATGGCGGAGTTACCTTAGAACATTACCTGTTTTGGAAAAATATTGAATATGTAAATAAACAATCTATTACACTCGTACAATATGGGAATGACATTTCACTTTCCATGCCTTTAGCTCATGAATATTTTTATGTGTGCTTGTGCAATATCTCCCCATATTGTATGCTGACTCATGCAATAAGTACAGTAGAATGTCAGTTATCCGAACACACTGATACTGAGAGGTGTTTAGACAGCTGAAATGTTTTGGATAACTAAACACCATAGAAATTGTACTATAAAAACACACTAATGAAGGGGCGTAGTCAAGCAATTCTTTGTGTCTGCACGTGCTACTATTAGATTTTGGGTGTTCGGTTAACTGAAGTGTTCAGATAATTGAAGTTTGGATAACATCCTACTGTATTATATATTGACTGTTAAAGCAGGGAAAACTTCATTAACCCATTCACCGGCACAAGCGCCTATAGGCTCTCAAGGATGATGTAATGCAGGGGAAAATATTTTCCCGATAAACGCTAAAGCTTAGCTGCAGCGTCCAGAGCACGGCTAATGTGTTGTTCTATTGCATGTATTTTTAGAATAGAAATAGCTACTACGTAACTAAGGTAGTTGTGGGGGTTTGCCTCGGGGATTTAATCTCCTCAGTTCCTCCGCAACAAGACTGCGCTCGTACTGTCACCAGTCCCGCTGTAATAGTTTTGTTTTTGCCGCCACCAGAATCAGAGTGTGACTTATGCCCTGCATGAATGTGACCTCATGCAGGTGAGTTCTGTTCAGGTCGAAGAAACAAGGAGGCCTTCAGAAGATACTTGACATTGATGTGCCTGCGCAGCAATGCTATATCGTTGTTCGTCGATGTCAAACAAACTTATTTATATTGCCATAGTTTTGTTTTATCTGATTCATTCTAACTTATCTAACTATTTTGAACACTACTTGTGTATCACTCCTTTTCATCTTCATTTCTGGTATTTCTTAATTTATTGTTAGTAACTTTGTTATTCCTGTCACTACCAGGGTAGCCGAGTCTGTGATACTGTCTCGAACGCAAGACGGTATATATACAAAGGGTCTAATACTGTTAGTTATAGTGGAGATTTACGACCTCCTTCTTACCTAGCAGTGTAGGAAGACGTGGGAAACAGTCAAGGCTGATCACACGCTTTATACTTAGATCTTTGTCGTCCTATCACCCGCTAGTGGGTCTTACCTCTTTCAGGTTGGCTACGAGCCCATTTGTCTGAGGTCGCGAACACTTCGCACGGAACAAAGCTTTCCACTTGCTAGGCAGTCCTGAACAAGCTCTATTCCTTTTACAAAATAGAAATAACACAAGCACATGACAGACACACAAGCAATGGTAATAGTTCTTACACCAAGACCAACACACGAGACTGACTGACTTCCACAACAGCACACTCAGTTTTATACTCCACGCATGAACACTGAAGAAAAAAAAATACAATAAGCGTGGACGCGGCCACTTACACGTGGAGTGCCACACCTAGCACTTACAAAACTCAAACAACTAAAATTCTAAAACATGCACAACATTGAGCAGAACTTAATATAACGCACATCATATACTTTACATTTGAATAAGCACACAACATTACACGTGTCAAGAGATAAACAACACATAGACATTCTATCTTCTTCTCTTCTTCTCTTTGTCTTCTTCTGTCTTCTTTTCTTTCTCCTTCTCTTCTGTCTCTTTCTCCACATCTCCCCCCGCCAAGATCATTCCTTCAGGAAGGATCTGACAAACCTCAGCATCGTCGTTTTCCCAATTCCTCCGCGAGAGTCCATCCGCGTTTCCGTTCTCGATTCCAGGGCGGTACTTTTTGGAGACATTCCATCCTTGTTGTTTCAGGGCCAGTCTTCTCAGACGTTTGTTGAGATGGGATCCAGTTTGTACGGCCAGGCACGGTTTGTGATCCGTGTAGACATCAAAAGTCTGGCCATACAAGTATACCTCGAAATGGCTGATAGCCGCAACCACAGCCAAACTCTCCAGCTCAGTTACGCTGTAATATTTCTCCGGGCCACGTAGCTGCTGGGAGAAAAAGGCAATAGGTACTTCACCGTCCTCTCTCTTGGCATGGAGACTAGCTCCTATACCGGCACCCGACGCGTCAGTATACAGGACAAATGAATCTGAGGGATGAGGGACGAACAACACAACACTGTTACATAATAACTCACATAGACGGGTGAAGGCCAGTTTCATTTCCTCAGACCACATCACCAGTCTTGGGGAGGAGAGCGACATACCTGGCATTAGCAACGAAGAGTGGTCGACAAACCCTTTGATAAACCGGCGGTAGTATCCGATTGCACCAAGAAACGTCCTGTGCTGTTTCTTTGTATTCGGTAAGCCATAATGCCTAAAGGCCTCAACTCTGTTCTCAGGCACGTAAACTCTTCCATCACCCACAATGTGACCTAAATATTTCAGTCTACAACGTCCAAACACGCACTTCCTAAGCTTGGCTGTCATGCCACTCTCTTTGATACACTCCAACACACACCTTAAGTCCCTCGTGTGAGACTCCCAGTCTCGACTGTAGACGATCACGTCGTCAATATAGACTGTACTCACACCCTTTACAGGCTCTAACACTTTCTCAATTACCCTTTGGAAGACTGCCGGGGCGTTCTTTAAGCCAAACGGCATACGCTTGAACATGAATTTTCCAAGAGGGCACACAAACATAGTGAGTTCCATGCTTTTCTCATCTATAGGAATCTGGTGGAACCCACTTGTGAGATCAAGGGTAGACAACACACCTGACTCACCCACCTTCTCTAACAACTCATCTAGGGTCAATTCTCCTTCTTCATAACCAACACAATTACCTCCACACAGGACCTGAGACCTCAGGTAAGCCTCCATCTTGTCCGTCTCTTCTGCTACCACACAAACAGAAGAAACAGACGCGGGCCTCTCTTTAAACACCTAGGTGTTATTTTTGTGTACTAATTTCTCAGCACACCCACCCACTCTACGCACAAAGTAAGACACACAAGAGTTCACTTTTGTCACCACATACGGACCCTCCCATGAGGCCTCAAGGGCCCCATGCAAGTCAGGGACTCTAATGAGAACTTTGTCATCCACCATCAGACGCCTATCAGATTTCCCTTTGTCATACACAATCTTCCTATTCTTTGACGCCATGACCGATCTAGCCACTGCTGTTTCACTTAGGACTTTCAACTTCTCAGCCAAACCACTCACCCACGTATACACATCAAGGTTTTCAAACTTTTCTTCCACCCAACCTTCATAAACGATATCCAGCGGTCCGTGCATTTTTCGACCGAATGTCAGCTCATATGGTGAATACCCGGTATCTCTGTTCGGGACCATTCTGAGGGCACACATAGCAAGAGGGAGGTAAGTCACCCAATCTATTCCAGCTTCAGTGGCTTTTGCAAGCATGGGCTTGAGCGTCCCATGCATGCGCTCCACTACACCATTAGACTGAGGTCTATATGGGCTAGTCTGAATACTGTCTATGCCACAGAGCTCATACAACTGTTGTAAAACCTTCGAGAGAAAGACCTTACTCCTATCCGATAGAATTTTAAGGGAAACCCTATTTTAGTGAACACAGCAATTAATGCCTCGGCTACCTCACCAGCTGACCCATTTCTGAGAGGGATGGCCTCAGGCCATTTGGAGGCCAGACAAATGTACGTGAGTACAAACTTGCAACCTCTCCTACCTTTGGGTAAAGAACCGCCGCCACGCTCTCGAAAGGCTCCGAGAGCGTGGGGCGTTCACACATTTTACTCTTGGCATTTCCTGACTTGTTTAGCCTGAGGCAGAGTTCACACGACTTCACATAGTCACACACGTCCCTGCCACGTAAATCTCGAATTCAGGAGTTCACGGGTCTTACAAGTCCCAACATGCCCCTTGTACGGTCACGAGCCAGATAGATCAAGTGTTTCCTCCTGCCCACGGGAACTACCAACCTCCTCTTCAGCACCTCTACTGTATCTTCACACTCATGGAACAACAATGTACCATCCCACACACATAGCCCATTCTACCTTCATTACCCAGCAACCTCTGATGCACTAACGCCTCATCACACTCTATTTCCTTACCCGACTTTTCATTCTCATTCTCGTCAACTGCACTCGGAAACCCAAGATCCAACTCATTCTCCTCAACTAAATCTGAAGCATCCTCCTCGCTCACCTTCTGCTCTTGCTGCTTCCTCTTCCTCAACACTCTACCTCCAACTACAACCGAAGTATCCTTCTTTCCTACCTCTTCCACAATTTTGACTGCCTTACTTGCCACGCTTTCAGGACTTACAATCACCTCAGCCGGTCTTTCAACCACATCTCTCACAGAAACTGCTGCCTTACTATCAACACAACAGAGTTCAGGACTTACGCTACTGCTGACTACAGGATCAGTGACTAACTCATCACCAACTAAAACTGCCGTACTCGTCTCAATCCATTCGGGACTTACGTTACTCACAACAGACATGCTAGTACCAGTGACACTCGGACCAAAATGTTTACAATCACCTATCAATCCACTCTGATCATCACTTACACTTTCCCTATCCCATGACTGAATTTCATCACAGACAGGGCTTTCAAACTTCACATCACTCTGGGTAGCCTTCTCCTGCTCTCTAACACACTTGAGAAGCAGTTCGGGAAAGATACCACCTAATGGCACAGAATACAAAACAGGGCCTTTATATACGTAACAATATCATTTCTATCCCTGTAGGGTTGAATGTTACTCACCAACTGGGTTTTGTTCAAACTACTACCACTTCCTGTAACCATGGAATTGAAATGCCTCATAAAGGTCAAAAACTCAGAACCCGTAGCCTCACCACTCGACACAGGGCCTACATCACTCGTAGATGCCTCCCTACTCGCTACAGCACTCCTGACTGTCTCATCCACTCTTTCAGTACCAATCCCACCAATTTCCCACTCAATAATGGACTCCTCACCTTCCATTTCTACTAATAATGTCCTACTTGGTTTGTACTCCAAATCGTCTTCCTCGCTCTTAACTCTCCCGATTTCAGGGTCTGAATCAGAATCACTGCCAGTCTCTCTATAGTCCACCTTCCCCTTCGCTGCCCTGGCCAGACGCACTCTCCTTGACAATCAGCAACCAGTGAAGGATCCAAGGGAAATTAACTGGCCTGTACAAAAATAAAGAGATAAAGTGAAAAGATTCAAACATAAGGAAACACAAAAAAGAATACAACAAACAAAAAAATTAGCGGGTACACACACACACAAAAAATACAACAAACATAAAATGACCGAGTTAGATCTGTACACCGACTTGGTACAAAGACTCTATTGGTAGTGTTCCGATGACTACGTAGATAGGCTGTCTCCTTCAAAGATGGGGTAGAATATTCTCAAGAGGTCGGACACCACTGCCACCAAAAATGTGGGTCGGGGATTTTAATCTCCTCAGTTCCTCCGCAACAAGACTGTGCTCGTACTTTCACCAGTCCCGCTGCAATCGTTTAGTTTTCGCCGCCACCAGAATCAGAGTGTGACTTATGCCCTGCACGCAGGTGAGTTCTATTCCTTTTACAAAATAGAAATAACACAAGCACATATACAGACACACAAGCAATGGTAATAGTTCTTACACCAAGACCAACACACGAGACTGACCGACGTCCACAACAGCACACTCAGTTTTATACTCCACGCACGAACACTGAAAAACAACAACACACAATAGGCGTGGACACGGCCACTTACACGTGGACGGTGCAACACCTAGCAACTGACTTACAAAACTCTAACAACTAAAATTCTAAAACACGCACAACATTGAACAGAACTTAATATAACGCACATCATAAACTTTACATTCGAATAAACACACAACATTACACGTGTCAAGAGATAAACAATCTCATAGACATTCTATCTTCTTCTCTTCTTCTCTTTGTCTTCTTCTGACTTCTTTTCTTTCTCCTTCTCTTCTGTCTCTTTCCCCACAGTAGTTGGGCTAAAAATAAACTCGAAGTTAGTTCGAAAAATGGCGATAAATTTGTCTGCAACTGAGGCGGTGGATCTTGTCTGCGATGATGTTTTCGACTGCGAACGTGAGAGGGAAGGGGCACAGGAGCTATATAGCCACCGCAGAGGTTACTACTGTCGAGGATAGAGAGTTGGACTTGCTCGCTAAAGCTGTCATTTCATTGCCAGTTGATGAAACTACTAGTTTTCAACTTGAGAGCTACTAGAGCACTGTAGGTAGCAAACATACCAGCAGCTATGTCGAAGAGGATATGGAACTTGATATTCCAGGTACAATTGGAGGAAAAAAGTAAGAAATAGTTTTCCCGGGAACATGGTGGTAAGTTTTATTATGCCTAATAGCTTTCCCAGGAATATGGCGCTAATTTGGTCACAGCTGTACACTTTACAAACTCCCAGCAATGAGTAATGATTGGACTGAGCTACCTTTGCTCTCTGAATTACTTTTGACTTCCTATTCATTCAAAGGATGATGTTTCTACTTCTGCAAGGTCAGAATATTGAGATGATGGTAATACTGATTATGTTGAAAGCATGAAGAAAGGTTGACAAAGTATTGAATGGATGAAAAAGGAAGAGTATGAGTAAGAATATGGCTAGAGAGAGGAGTGAGTGTGTGCAGAGGACTGGAATTGTTAGCGAAATATTCTTTTATTCTTGATGTTCTTCTGCCCAGCTATCAGTCACGCCTCCCCTGGTGTCATCAGTGAGCAACAGCATTGCTGGCTGAGATAACTCTATTATAACAGTTAATCATGCACAAACAATTGCTAATATTGCACTGGAAGCATACAAATCACTTTGTTATGATATAGTTACATTGTGGTCCCAATAACCACTGTGTGGTTTGTTGCTAAGCAACCAAATTTGACCAAAAATGTTGAACAATACATGCACTTTCATGTGATATATGGTTGCTAGGTACTTTTTTGAACTCCTGATTTTATATTCATTTTTAAACATTATTCATATAAAATTACTGAATTTTATCTGCCGGTGAGCGGGTTAATACATTATTTCAGCCAGAATGACACATTATTGTAAATCTATTGCTGAATAACATCTATTAGAGTCTGTCGGCTAGTATTCTTGTCAGGATGTATGTATGTCAGGATATGTGTATTTTGCCCCTTCTCTGATTGGTCCACTTCTGACAGCTAATTTGGTGATTACTGATGGTTCAAAGTGCAATCCTATCTATAAAATTACAAGTGTATGGATAATACATATTGACTTATTTGAACAGGCTCTCCCCACACCCTCAGCAAACATTTAAGCAGCTTCTTTCTTTGACCTGTAGGTGTAGGATAGGTTTTCTGAGAAAGATAGCTGTGAAAACTAACACAGGAATCAGAAATGAACAAGGAGTCAGGGGTCTGGGAATTCTCTAAAAAGCTAGACAGCTAGTCAAGATTTTATGCAACTCTGTAGGCTGTCTGTGATAGCTGATTATCTGGTTGTAATAACAGGTAGTCTGGCCAGGATATTGGATAATTTTGTTATCCTGTTCAGCTCTGCTTATGAGCTCTTCAGTTATAATCATTGCACTTTAAATTTTATTTCTGATTTCTGAGACATATGAACTTGTGGTCTGAGGCTCAAGAAAAAGCGTATCGAATTTCTTTTTATAGGTTAATGAATTTCTTTTTTATTATTAATTTTTTATTTAAAAGTGCCAGTATGTATATATAATTATATGTAAGTTAATTATCTGTGACTGCCTCCCTATCTATAGAGCTATTGCAACTTGAATGCTAGCTTATATTATAAAATTTGAAGTTGGGGGAAATTATCTATATTATTGTAGTTGTTACTGTGAAAAGAGGCAATGGGCACTAAAAGAAAGATTGTATGAAAGTAATTTTCACAATTATGTAAATATTATTGAGGTCCCGAGGACAAGTGCTAGGGGTATATTTTTTTGGGTGTGGTGCTGGGCGCTGTTGTGTGTAAATAAATGAAGGTGTGAGGTATACAGGAGCGGATTTCACTAAACTCAATAAACCATTTGATGTAAAAATGAAATTTTAGCTCCAATTTGTGTTCTTGACCAATTCAGTGTCAGACAGGTCTTCACATAAATGGATCAGTGCATATTAAAGAGTTATTTAATAGACACAAACACACTGCCTAATTGAGAAGTGTGTATTCCCTGTGTCTTTGAAGTCTGCCGTTCTTTGTGTGTACGTGGGATTGAGGGTTTGTCTGAAGTAAGATGAACTGAGCGATGTGTTGCAAGTGATCCATTAATTGGATACTATAATTAAAAAGAAATTTTTTATTTCTTATCCCTAAAATGATCAACTTCACTGGTCAGTGTTTCATCCAGACATTCTTGCAAGGGGGGGCAAAATAGAGTTTTGAAAATGTAAGGGGGGGCGGGCGGCACTGGTCACCATGGGAGTGAAATAGAATTATTGGAAGGCCTATGTCCTACATTAAAAAAACATAATCTTATCTAATGAGGTCTGCATATGTCAGATCCTGACAAGTTAATTCAGCTACTCATTTTCACCTCCACCGTCTAGCAATTTTCAGTCAACTGTGACATTCACTATTTAGATGCTTTTCACACACTATTCAACTCTGACTCTCACCTCCCCTTAGGTTTATCACACGTTGATTCACACTTACGGTTGCTGGCTGGCTATAAAAAGGCCAGCCCTCAGCTCACCGTAGCAGTTGTTGAGTTTTGATCTATACAGATTCTACAACTTCCAGAACCAGAACTCTAAGCACTCGTAGTCCCTGACAGCTTAGATAGTCTCAAATGGATATTCGCTCTTTCTTCTGTGGTGCAAGCTCTTCAAAGTCACCTGGCCACTCAAGTAGCAGTGACACAGAAGATAAAATTGACAGCAATCAATCTGATACTGAGTTTTTGGAGCCAAGTCCTGCCAAGAAAAGATTAATTGTCCATGAGAAGCATGCAAAGGAAAGATTAACTACACATGAGAAAAGCAAGAAAATCACTGCAAGCAGTCGAAAATACAACAAAAAATGGGAAGAGAGCTTCAATTGGCTGATGTTTGATAAAAATTTCCAAGGAGCTTTTTGTAAGGTTTGCAGGAAGAGAGGAATTTCTCTTCAAAGAACAGGAGGAACATGGATCTCAAAACCTTTCACGAACTGGAAGAAGGCAATAGAGAAGATGAAAATTCATGCAAAGAGTGATATTCACCTCCTATCATGTGAAGCAGAGATGGCTGCAGCTACAGCACTACAAGAAGGGTCAGTCATTCAGCAACTCCAACAAATTAATGATGAGGAAAAGTTGAAGAACAGAATGGCCATTAAAGCTCTAATTCGTTGCACCCATTTTCTAGCTCGTCGCCACATTCCCCACACAACAAATTTTGATGAACTTATTGATCTAATCGTAAGTTGTGGTGCAGAAGATTTAAAGGGGTTCCTTGAAAGAGCTAGATTAAATGCAACCTACACATCTAAAGTTGCTGTTGTTGAATTTGTTGAGGCAGTTGGCTTATGGGCTGAAGAATGTTTACTGAAACGGCTTCGCCAAGCTTCCCATTTCAGCATAATGGCAGATGAGTGCACTGATGTGACGACCACAGAAGAGCTTTCAATTTTCTTCCGCTGGGTGAACATGGACGGTCAACCTGTTGAGCACTTCTTGGATATAGTTCCATTGAAAGCTACTGATGCAAAGACTATTTATTCTGCCCTTGTTGAATTCATGAAAGATAAAAACATACAGATTAGCAAGCTGGTGGGTATGGGATTCGATGGAGCAGCTACTTTCTCTGGGAAACACAATGGTGTGCAGAGTCTCCTGAAGAAAATTTCACCTCATGCACTTTTCGTACACTGCCATTGCCATTTGCTACAGCTAGCATGCGTTCAAGCAGCTAATGCTACCAGTGGGATAAAACATGTGTACATCACACTCACCACCCTCTGGAAATGTTTCCACTATTCTCCTAAGCGAGCTGAGAGTCTCAAAGCAGTACAGCAGGTGCTTGACTTACCTGAGCTGAAAGTTGTGAAACCATCAGATACTCGCTGGCTGTCCCATGAACGCTGTGTGAAGGCAGTCAAAGCTAGCTACAGTGCAATTGTGACTGCTCTAAACAATATCTATGAGCAGACACATGCACCTGAAGCTCTAGGTATCAGTAAAGCCTTATGTAGGCCCTCAACTTTAGTGGCCATATACCTCCTTGATTATGTTCTGCCACAAGTGGCGAAGTTGAGCAGAGCTCTCCAGACTGAGAGAATAGACTTGACAGCTATCACCCCTCTTGTTGATGCCACTCTCAATACACTTGATGATGCCATGTTACCTGCTGCTAACTGGGTATTAGAACTGATGGATGCAAAGAATGAGATCGAAGAAGTCACTGACATCACGTTAACCACGGAAAGCATTGCTACATTCCAAGGACAAGTGGCTGAACCGTTTATCAGGATGCTGAAGGCAAACATATCCAGCAGATTTATTTCACAAGATATTGTCTCCTCATTTGGCATCTTTGATCCGAAGAAAGTGCCAGCTGCTGACTCTTCTGACTTCCATACATATGGTGAGGACTTAATAGATGTACTATTAGCTCACTATGGTGCAGAGCTGCCTGCTAAGACTGCTGGTGGAGATGAATACACCAAAGAAGCTCTTATTTCCCGCGAAACCCGAGAGGAGTGGAAAACATTTCGAAGCTACTTATCGAAGAAGCCGAAAGGTAACCTGCACTTGCAGTTGAAAGAGCTCACCACAAGTGATATGCTTAGTGAAATTTTTCCAAACATTAGCACCCTGGCAAACATATGTCTATCTATCCCTGTCAGCACTGCTTCAGTGGAAAGGAGCTTCTCCAAAATGAAACTAATTAAAACACGAATTCGAAATCGAATTGGGCAATCACAATTATCCTATTTGATGAAAATAGCCATGGAGACACCCGAGACGCTCTCATCTACACAATTAAATGACATTATTACAGTATGGAACAAAAAACCTAGACGAATTGCTGTGTGAATATTGTTTATTATTAATTTGGTTTACATTTTTCTCTTAATAAATATCGGTTCTTTCAAAAGGGTGGGGGGCACTTAGAATCCAAGGGGGGGCATTTAGAACCCAAGGGGGGGGAAAATGCCCCCTTTCGCCCCCCCTAAATGAAACCCTGCTGGTATTAAATTGTAGAAGTCGAGTTTAATTAATCCCCAATAGGAATGTCCTATGGGTCAATGCCACTCCTTGCACCCATTCCCTGTCTGGTGGCCGCCCACACACAATGAGATGTAGCACACACACCATAGCACACAATACCCACAACCCACTAGTGTAATTTATATTGTTTCTCTCTCTTTCTCTTTTGTGTGTGTGTGTCTATCAGACCATCCCACCAGAGCTGGAATTCGACTCTAATTCAACTCCGCCGTGCTACAGGACCACAGACTCCGTAAGTCTCTCTGTCTCTCCCTTGCTTCTTTCTGATTCCTTTATCCCCCTCCCCCCACCCACTCTAGTTACGTGCGTATCTCAGTTGATGCCATGTTTGACAACTCTTCCACTCCCTCCATTTTTAACACTTTCTCAAACATCTTCCCCTCCTTTCCTTTTTTCCCTTTCTGTAAAGAGTTCTGCCCCATAGCTGATATGCCAATATTTACAATGAGTAATACCCATTGCTGATAACCAATCTGTTCCCCCCCTTCTCTCGCTCTCTCTCTCTTTAGTGTGTTTTCTTTAATACTGCATGTTGGTTAGCTTTTCCATTGGTTGTTTGATTGGTTGTTTGTTTCAAATTGAATCTGTTACTGTTATTCACTTTTCCAATTATTAGATTTGTTTTACTGAAGAAGGGAAGAAGGCTATTCTAGAGCTAGTCATGAAATAACTAATTTTATTCTGTCTAAGTTTTGGTGTGTTGTAACTCTCTATGAAATTATTGTCAGTAATCTTTGATGACCTGCCCACAGTGAAATACTGGTTAAATTCAGTGCATTCTTGCCATCATTATACTATCAAGCGCACACAACTAATTATTGTTTTTAATTACAGGAGACACTCATTCAAGCAGGAGATCAGCTGAGACTGAGAGTGATTGGAATTCGAGTGGACGCTAATGACATTGTGAGTGACTGTTTAAGGAGATGGTTTGTGAAGGAAAGTGTGAAATACTTTAAATAGTCGAAACAAAAATATAAAGAAAAAAGTGCAAAGAATTTTTTTCAAAAATTTCTTAGTGAGTGTTTGGTGTCCATGGAGATGATGGGATACATTCTCATACCAATCAAGGATAGGTCACTTTTAGTGGAACTTTTGTGTGCATGTGATTGATTTTCTCCGCTAAGTTTTCATTAAGTGTGTGGTAATTAATAATAGCAGCTACTTGCGTGTACTTAATCATTCCCTAATTGTCAGTTCCCTGCTATAAAATGCACCATTTATGTCTGAGTAGTCTTTGGGCATGCATATATCCTTTTGTTTATTAGCATCGGCAGAAATCCACAGTATTAATGTAATAGAATGTTTAAAATAATTACGAATGGTTGCCGATGTTGTAAGACTAAAATACTGTACACTGTCTCATGATTGTACAACTAGTACATTTGGTCTGATATTACATTACACTTATTGTAGCATTATAATTGGTTTAGCTAGGTAAATTACTGGTACAAATGCCACAATTTCAAGGTTTTGTTGTAGCAAGCTGGGATTACCTTATATGGAATATCACAAGTTAAGTTGCCCCCAGGGCAGGTATATACCATGTACCAATTTTGTTACCAGAGTGAGAGGTTATTAATAGTATCAGGTGCCTGCCAGAGTAGCACATTCAGTTGTGTTTGTGGTGAGAGTGACTAGCCAAGCTGTAGTGGTTGCTGGCTAATGAGATTTGAAAACCTCAAGCTTGAATTGATTAACAAGTAAAGAGGAAGTCATGGGGATCAGGATTTCTTCTAGTGAATAGTGCCTCATAAAGACAGATTAGATTTACAATAATTCATATTGGATGTTGTAGTCTTTGAAATCTGCTGTAAACAGACATTAAACAATAACTGCCTACACATGTACAAATTAACAAATTTTGATTTACTCTTTTTTGCTGATGTGCAATCCATTGTACACTTGTGGATCAGCTTTTATTATTTTTCTTCCCAGAAACAGTTAGCCTGAAATGATGAGCAGGTTTCATATATAATTTTTCGCTGGAGATGGGAGATACTATGTGTACTTAGCCACACCCATGCCGCTTTGATGCACACACCTATATGAGAATGTATATTTCTCATTAATGTTTGCTCTAATTATATATTCTTTCTGCTTAAGAGTTTATTTTTAGCTTTAACTTTCAAAAAATTCTTGGGGGGGAATTTAGCTTTAACTTTCAAAATTCTTGGGAGGTGGGTGGGGGGAGGGGAGAAGGAGAGAATCAGGACCAGCACCCTCTGTGCGAAATTCTGTAAAGTTGCCACTTGTTGTGTATTAAATCAGGACACAGTAACGTTGGTAATATTGATAGACCCTTTTGTGACTAGACCATCTACCTGGATATACAATTAGTTTTACATGCACTCACTAATTACAAGATAGCTCAGTGGTAAGTAGTCCTGGGTTTAGTCAGCTTGGAAGACTGGCATGTATTCTAAAAATAGCCTTAAATTGTTAGGTAATTGCCTAATAGAGCCTACGTGTCATACTTACACGGTTCACTTCTCTATAGTGATTTTATATTTTATTTCGGCATTTCCTAGATAGTTAATTTAGCAGGTTCTGGTAAAACCTTGCTTGTACGTAGTCTACCATTCAGTTCTCTCTCTCTCCCTCCAACAAAGTTCCACAGTTGTGTTCAGCTGGTGCTACACTACTGAGAAGAGCCATCCCATTCCCTGAGGAGCAGTGTGGGTTAGCTGCATGACTGGTGGCCCTGCTCTTGCTAATTCCACTAATTGGGTGTAACTCTAGTCTCAGTATTAATTAGAGGACTTGGGAATCCGTAATTTGATGGCAAGTTGCACTGGTGGGGTTTCTGGTGGAGATGCTGACTTGCCATGTTGGAATAGAAGGCTAGCTGGGATGGTTGCCCATTTGCTACTTCCTGACTATAAGGCAATTTCCTAATGTGTTGCTATTTCAATTTTAATAGTTATATGTTTGTCTTCGGTATACAAAGTTTTAAAAAAAATTTGTTGGTGGGTGTGGTTAGAAGTTTGTGGTGTAAGTAAGGGAGGGAGTTGTAGTTGGTTGGTGGTTGGTTAGTGGTGCCACTAAGTATTCAATGGGATGCCAGACACACTGAGGTACATTCCTGAGGTTCTCTGGCAGTTGAGATCACAATGTGTGTGCATGTGATTGCTTGCTTGTGCCACGTGAAATTCTACATTAGTGTATTCTTAAACTGAATGGTGCTATGGCAACCAACTCTCAGTAGTTGTATATACAGGAAGAGTTTTATTGTATTTAATTACATGCATACTATTTTTTTAATTTATTTTTTTTGCAGTTTGCTGTGGGAACATTGATGGAAGATTACCTGGGCCTTGTGGTGAATTAAAAAATAATAATGATTTTGTTGCTTTTTTTCCTTCCATTTCCTTTATTATTCATAATACAACACAATAATTTCTATTAAATGATAGAATATAGTTGATGTTCATTGGGTAGTAATAGAAGTATTGTGACCTCCAACACAAACATGTATAGGTGAGAAATAGAACATAAAACAACAAAATAAGAAACCTGGTCAATAAAGTTCTTTGCTTGCCATGTTAGTGTTTATGTAGTGCTTTGGTAGTGAAGTGTTAATTGGTGCTATTTACATGTTGAAATGCTGACATATTCGTATCTTATGATCTCGCATTTAATTTCGCAGCAGAATTTAAATTTACATATCTCAATAGGTTTCCTAACACTTTCTGTGTTGAAATTTCCTTCTCCGCAGCACAAGTAGGTGCAGTTTCTCGTGGGATGGTTGGGGTCACAAACTCTCCCTTTCACTCCCAGCACACCAATAGCTTCACTGCTGTTACAGAAATCTGGAGAAGGATTTTTATATACCATGTCAGTGATTTCCGTTTCGTTTTGGGGAATCGTCACAGTTTCATTAACTTGCACTGCCTCGTTGTATCGCTCTACAATGATTTCCCCAGCTGTTTCCACATCCATCACAGCTTCATAACAAGTTTGAGCAGAACAAGTCCCAGAGACACCATGACAACGACACTTTCTACTCCGTTGTTTCATTATCTGTATGAAAAATTAGAGATGAAATACATAATAATGGTTGGCATGGAAGTAGCATATTTATAACCTCACCCCTTATTAACATGGTCAACATTGACTTACGTTTATTCCAACAATGCTGTTCTTATAGTTACATTTTGTATTGATGTCACTGTTGGGACCAGGTCTCTCTACTGGAGCAAACATTTTTAAAAATTTCATTGCGTAGTCCACGTTGTCATCACACTTGTAGAATATAACATTTCCAGCAGCATCCGTTGGCTCTGTCCCTGATGTCATACATGGACAATCGACAATTCTTTGTTGGCCACATGCTTCAGCTAATGCCCACATGGACCCAGCCATCATGTAGCTGTATACTATGGCACTCTCTCTTGTGCTATTTTCTGTGAAAATAAAGCAACAAAATTGTCAACTTTCAGAACGACAACAACCAATCAGAAAATTTTGCATACCTATGAAATCTCCAAAGATTGGCTGTGAAATGAAGGTGGAACAATTCCATTGGGAATTGTTAAATCGACGTTGGCAATCCAGGATGGCGTGTCTGGACCCTTGAGAAACAGCCCTCACAGTAGAGGGATCATCCACACACTTCTCATTCTGCTGATCTGTGATGACGCTGTGGCTTTTCATGGAAGCACAGTTTCGACAAGCTTCGTAGGAAGATTCTGGCACATCACAGCCCATGAGGCCAAGACTCCTGGAAGAATGAAAACATAAGATAATATGTTGATTTGTGGACGAAATATTTACACAAAAATAGTGACCAATTTATTAACAAACAATCTCTCCTGATAACACCTTGACCACACCCAGGTATTTAGGACTGCAGTCAGTATCCAGGAAACCTTAGTGTTGCTTTACAGCCAATGGAAGATGAAGCAACATTTGGAACATTGCATTTCTATTCCACTGAAGAAGCTACCCAATAATTACTTTTACCAATGCAACCCAATTTGTTACCCACGCAAATATATCCAAAAATCCACAAGTCACAACTGAGCATCAACTAAGCTAGCTATAGAGAGCAACTGCTCACATTTACTGGGAATTATACAATGGTTGGAAGGATGGCCCAGGGGCATTTTTCCTAGGCTGGAGGTTTGACCACAACAGTAAAACAATGACCCAAGAACATGGGAGGAGTGGAAGTCTAGCTTATTCCCCACAGGGGTGACCACTACTCCACTACCAGACTGCACAATGACACACAACTAAGTTGTCAGACCAGCAGTTATGACTACTACACTTGGTGATTAAGAGAGAACAACAAAAATAATAACTACTCTCTAGCCCTTGCAAAATTAACTTAAAACATTTTGTTTCTTTGATGCAATTTGTGCAGGTCTTAAAGAATGATGAAAGAGATGTTCAATGCATTTGGATGAGTTTGACCAATTACTAGATCCTCTGTGGTCTAGGGACAATTGGTGACCCTCATATTGTACCCTGCACTGGTTCACAGGGTCTGTTCCTCAACTTGGCTACTAACAAAAAGAGCTACAATATCTGGTGCTAATAGCTGCTTCCCTTGTAACAATTAACACAAGTAGCTTCAAAAAGGCAAGTTGCCATTTCTTCCTGGAGAAGTGCAACAAGTCCTCTAAAACTAGAATAGTATACTAACACACCTTCGGCTAAAGTTGACTATAAAGTGGTCACAATTTTTATCTTTATTCTATTCACTTACCACCATGAGGTAGGTGAGGCATCTACTTTGGTGTTGATCATTAGTTCTGAGGCCAGCAAGACGAGAGCCACAACAAGTACACATCCTCTTAGAGTTCTTCGATCTTCCATAATTCTATGTGAAATTAATAATTATTAATCCCTGTTTGCAGCATTAGCATAGAAACTATTGATTTGTATCTCGATAGAGAGATAAACACTTACAGCTATTCCGAGAATCGCCGAGCAAGTCAACGAAATCTTGCAAATTAAGGATAAGCTCACAATTCAATGCAGTGACGTTGCAAGATAGAAGTTCTCCCTCGCAGTTCTGAAAAGCTTAACCTCTCTCACCGGCTAAGATTTCCTCAGGAAGGTTTGCAAACCAGTTACCCGAAAAAACTTGGTTACTCTCAACTGAACAAAGAACGGCGATTGGAGCGGTATTTATATATGCGGGTGCTTTTTGCGCCCACGCGCGCGTCATTACCACGCAATTTACGGGAAACTGTAGCTTCAATTAATTTTGAGCTGCTAACCTAATCAGCGGCAGACACTTTCCCCAAGTGATTGTATTAGCAATAAAATGAAATAATTTGATAAAGTTTAATTCCTGGTAGCTGGCTTCTATTTTTAATATTAATGTCACATTACGATTTAAATTACTTACTGTCCCAGATATAGTTTAAAAGAACAATAATAATAATAATAGCTATGTAGTATTGATTATCAATGTTGCTGGGTTAGTTGTAAGTCATATAGCGTGGAGTGGAACTAAATTTGGCATAAGCCTTGATCACTTTATTCACGGCATCAATGAAGTCCTTCTCTGTTGCAACCTGGTCAGACATAAATATATAGCAATAAATTAATACACTAACACACATCTGAACATAGCCTCTATTTTTACAGATATATCTGTATCTGTAATTTATATTTTTACCACTTTCAGATGTGAGCAAACTGAAAAAGCATTATTTAGGATGGACCAAATTATCTTGAAGTTCAGCATTTCTCGTGTCCATTTTAAATTGCTCATGATGTATCAGATGGTAAAGGGTATAAAGCATAAGACTATGTAACTAGTTTGAGGGAATGAGCATCAATTATGGGGGGAAAATACCAAAAATACGCCCTTAATAATAAGCCTTGAGGGTTGGAGGCCCAGATACATGCTATAGAACATGCATCACTCAGCAGTAGACAAACTCTCTTGTTTCAGTGTTTGGTCTTTTAACTAATTTTTCATCATTCTGAATGTTTTCAATGATGACACCTATTGGTTTGTTTCATCACCAATCTAAAAATTGTTATATTCTAAATAAGCTGGAAATCAATATTGAGATAACTGTTATTAATCGTAGACCCTCTCCCACTCATGCATAGCGGTGTGTGTTTGTAATGAAGTTCATTTCAATCACCTTTCTCCTCGCACGAATAGCAAACATCCCTGCCTCTGTGCACACACTGCGAATGTCTGCTCCTACAATAATAATAATAATAATAATAATAATAATAATAATAATAATAAATTATTTCATAGCAATAGCAACAATCACCTTAACTAACTTTAGGGCAACCAATTCTTGAGCAACCAACTTTTTTTTTTGAACACTTACAAAAATTTTTAGTACCATTTCTTTTGCTATCACAGATGTGAATTATTTCAAGGCTGCCTAATGCGGTAAGAAAGAAAACCACTTAGAATCATGGGCAGTAGGTAAACCATAGAGAAATCTGTAATAAAATATTCAACCTGACCGACCAGGTAGCAGAATTTATGCACCACAACAACATCCTCATTCAAATTAAATCACAATAAAAACAACAACAACAGAATATAGGATTTTCAAAAACTTCATTACGTAACAAAATCATCAGTTCTTGTTTCAGCATGGTAAACATAATGTTGACTGTAAATAACTTCCCACTTGAATAGTGGCTATAAACAACCAAGCCAGACATAGAGCAGAGCAAGAAAGAGAGAATTGACAGGTTCTATTATCAATAAACAGTGCTGGAACCAGTAGCAACACACCGGTCCTCTCCTTTGTTGTGGCGAATTAAATTAGCAGTTCTGTATTATTCCAGTACAATGTATGGAATCTGTTCTGGTCTGAAGCAGTGCCAAAGCGAAAACATTGATTAGACCCTTGAACTCTACACAGCTGCTACCAGAAATCACACCCACAACCCAAAAAAAGTTTTTTTAAAGTCAATTTTACTCAACTTCATCACAATATCGCACCTGATTGCTTCAGATGGCGGCCGACATAAGATAGATACAGTTTGAGATAAAGTAATCTCACTCACTTCATCTTAGCATACCGGGCCTGAGGGATGAGCTGTACATTAGTGTATACAAATGAGGGCCACTCCCTTAGTCCTGTGTGCCACTCTGGCTCCAGACCAGACATAATAGATGCCTAACGCATTCCTAATTGTAGCGACAAAGGATTGATGCTTCAATTAGTTAATCTAAATAATATGATACAGTACCATTGTTGTTTTTTGTTACTACTGTTGCTGCTACTACAGCTACCACTACTATAGACCAGACCATTCAATAGAAAATATTCCCCCACCTCCCCGTATCAAACACTGACTACCACTACCACTATCACTACTACTGCCACTGTCATCATCATTGTTTTGTATTCTCAATTTCAGTATATTTCTCATGAACCCGTTAAGTTGTTGTTGTTTATTTAATTTGGAAAATGAAGTTTTATGTTCATCATTCTAGACTGGAAAAAAAAAAAAAAAAAAAAAGAGTAGAAAAGCAAACCTTAGATTTTAACTACTTTATAATGCCTGGGCTGGCCATTGAATTCTACAGCACTAGTAAGCCACATTTCACTTCATCTGCCGCTATTAATCATTGCTAACTTCCTAATTGTCCTCATCCTATTCCTCAAACACGACTAATCCACGAAAACACATTTACTCTACCCGCAAACCATAATACCTATAACTCACCTACTTAAGTTACCAAATGAAATACTTCACCTGTGAAAAGGTTGAAAACCAAACACAAGTGGAACTACCTCCAGTTCTGAGACTCTCTCTGGTCCACACATAAAGCCCAGTTTGTCACCACATCAACACGATTATGTTTCTCATTAGAGTATACAAAACACTATTGTATTACACACACTCCAAGGAAATAAAAGGAAATCTAATGGAGAAAAAACTTTTGTTGTTGCTACAGATCATCGAATTAGCCTTAAGTGCCGCGAGAACCGTGAGACTGTGTAATTCTTTACCTACCACATTTTAAATGTAAGATTCCAGAGGTAGTGCATACTTAGAACTTCATCCTTACAGAGGGACTATCTTTGGGGCCATTGTGAGGTAGAACTAATTGAATTAACTAATCAAATTATATACACAACTAAAGATAATGGGATGAAAGATAATTATTAAGAACAACAGCATGAAGCCATGGTGAATCGAGCCAACAGATGTGTCTAATTAAAGGGGCTAAGATTGAGGTCACACTACAGATAAAAATTTATAAGGGATTTCAAATATTGGATTCTTTATTGTTGGTTAGGGGAAAGACAAGGAATTTTCACCTCGATTTATTTTTAAAGAAGGAAAAGAGAGAGAGAACTAAAGGAGGAAGATGACACACGATGTAGTCGTGTGAGATTGAAATGTATTAAATAGTTACTATTGAGTTGAGTGTCTTACCAGTACTGTTGGGACAGAGACGAGCCAGTAACTCAAACCTGATGTCTTTCTCCACGCTCATCTTAGCTGCATGAATCTTGAATATATGACTCCGCCCCTATATGATCACACACACAAAATACTGAATAAATTAAATAATCAAAAGTTTCACATTAAGGTCAGCTGGAAGTGCAAAGGACGTCTAGAACTAACTAAAGAATAGAGATAAAAGGTGGGAAGAAAGTAAAATAAACAAATGCCTAATGGCATCCCAAAAGATCAGACACTAAGTGCTGTTTAGACCTGCAACTAATGATTTTCACACTTTGTGACTCAGGCCGTCCGACTAGGAATTACCAGGAAGTTGACCCACCCACTTTCGGTAATCCAATTACGAGGCCTTGCCTCCTCCAGGAACAATACCATAAGAGGATTGGGCAAGCTATGAATTGATGCATGTTTAGATACTGTAGGTCACTAGTGACGAACAATGACAATCTATGTCACCCCATCCAGACACAATGCCGCCAAGTGCCCACCCTCCCCACTCCATTGGCGCTACCTTCCCAGGACGTTTACATTCCTCAAGGTCTACTTAGAAAGCAGCAGTCATGTGAAATGAGAGGCAGTTACTGATATCCCATTGTGAAGAGAGTTTCAGATAGTTTCACACTATTACAACAAAAAGACCATAACTGAATGAATGGTCGCATTTGAAAACAATATTTACCAAAACAATGTTTTCTTCACACTAAGCTGTTATGACACCCACATTCAACATAATTGAGCTACAATTCCGCAGTATTTTTCACTGCTAAAGAAGGTCCCAAACTGAAACACATGAATGTGTTGTCAGATTGAAAATATACACTGTATTAAAATCATGTTGTACACACAGCAAAAGTATTGCAAAGGGTGTGCTGTTATTCCGTGCTTTGTATTCGATTTAATTTAGAGGGCATGGTAGTAATTTATCACCAAATTAATTATAAAAATATTCGAATTCTAATACTGGATATTTAATAGCACTATTGAATATGTAGGCATTATGATCAAAATTACGCTGATTAGATTATGTTTGTTAATCACTCATTCGCTCGTACTACAAAATGTGCAATTATATTCCAAAAAAGTAAACAAGACATACAGATTTACACCAGATACACAATACCTGTGAAAAGCATTTCACCTCCCCTATTGGATGCTAGACATGTAACTCCAAAACAATACCAAGTGACAAGTGGCTTTATTGGCAGTAAACAGTTAAACATCCAAACAAAACTTGACACACACGCAGCATTTGTTTACCAACACGATATGCGAATTGAGACCTGCGTATGTAAATGGAATTGACCAAAACATTAATCAAGTTGATAGCTAGCGAACATACCAGTAGCACGTGCCAGCAATTGGCCCACACGGAACATCACTATATCTAGTGTAGATATCAACTTCATGGCTATTATCTCTTGCCTGTGGGCATCCTTGGTATAAGACAGCACTAAGAGGTGTCAGTTATTGCCCAGAAACAAGCTATGCCAGCAGATTTAGTCATGAGAATAAGAAACATATAAATAACAGCTGCCTCTTTTCAATAAATTCCACCAATTCAGTATATTTGTTAATTGTTGGCCAACAAACTCTTCCACTCAATATTACATGAAAAAACAACAAAACAACAACTATTACGCTTCCAATCGTGGCATATGCCAAGATCCCTACACTATAACACAGTATTGTGGTATATTCGTAGGCAAGACTTTTCTTTAATTACAGTGCACTAATTATCACTTTGCCAGTGCAGGAGGAAACTAACTACAAGTCCTATTGTGCAAACTAGGATCACTCTGGTCATCAATGTCACAAACAGTAGCACCAATCAGAGACATGTCACTGGATGGGTGGGTGTGCAGACAGTCTGCCTGCTCCACAGATAAACTGCATCCTCAGATCACAGTGAAGCAACCTCCTCCCTTTGATATTCCATAGCCTTGTTAGAGAGACAAGTAGCAGTTTATTGTTCTGATGTTCTATTCAATCCATTGTTTTGTAGCGAGATTACTGTACATCCTAACTGAACAGGGCTATTAAGGGGTGTGGTTAAAACCCTCGCATTGTGTGAGTGCACCCATAAAGTTTCGCTGGAGTGGCCAGACAGCTAGACAGCCAGACGGAGCAAGTGAATACTCTCAACTATCCGTGCATGCGCACTGAGAGGCTATTACGGACAAATACAATTACCAAACCCTAAAGAATGTGAATAAAAACCGATGGAAGGGCATACAAGATCTGCAAATAAACCCTTATATAGAAGAGCCCACACATATAGGCCAGCAATGCATGTGTTCTTATAGACCAGTTTATAAATAGAAAGAGATCAGGTAGGAGCTAATCCGGTTAGGGTTAGCTCTAGGCAAGCTCTTGGCCCTGTCTCAGCTGTGAGCTGTGTTCTGGGACAAGCCTCTAAATGGATAACTACATTTTTCAATTGAGGACACACACACATACACACACACACACACACACACACACACACACAATTCCCTTATAGATGGTCCCCAGATACCCAGTATTGGAAAGAGTGGGAGTGAGCTGCAGACAGAGATCCAGACACTTCCCCCAGGCTTCTCTATTCTCACACATGTATCAACCCTTACCGGACAAGTAGAGGCAGGCATGGCTCATATTGATTGTTATAGTAACACAGTGGAGTGAACTTGAAAGTGTTTCAATTGAACGTACTTAGTAGAATAGCAAGTGGAGTACAGCCCAAGTAGCTTGCAAGACGCTGAGACTAATTGATAAATTGCATTAGTTGGATCCATCCACCTACTGCATGTATTTGTGAGATTGGACTAATGGAGTTATAGTTAGTGCTGATATGGGGATATTGCAAGGATAAGGATCAGTACTGAGACTAGAGTATTACAAGGACTAGAATTCGGGCTGGCTAGGGTACTACTAGAAACGGCTAGGGTAAGGGTCACTATAGAGCAAGACTGATTGACTTTACAGCAATCAGGACTTCAAAAAAATTTTGTAAAAAATATAGCCATATGCACGAAGAAAAAAAAAGTAAGATATAAGATACTTCATGAGTACTTATATTTTCCACTTGAATACTTGTGAACTTCACAGTTTGCTCCTCCCACCCACTTAATATCCTGAACAAGCAAAGAGAAGGTAATCGACACTCGTGACTACTACTACACCAGACAGCAGTTCTGTTGACCTCCATCAAAACAATCCATAGCACAATTTCTTCAGTGACACTTCCACTCCTGTCTCCATAACAACAGCCTCATTGTTTAGTTGCTAATGTGGGCCCATACAATATCACTTGAAACAGATGTTTGTATTGGACTTAAATTGGCAAAGGCGATAGTTGTGTAGTGTTACGTGATCATGGTTGCTATGGTAATAGACAAATAACTGATCCAGCTACTTTACCACATTTTCTCAATTTGTTCTACAGAATTACATAGTTTAGACCCTCACAAGATGCACACTATAATCTCCATAAAGATTCATTCTATTGAGAGCCTTCAGTAGCAGACATTACAGATGCCTCCCTCCTGCATATTCTGTAACTCCACTGGCAGTGACACAGTGCAGATATAGTATGAGCACAGGTAAGGGATTTGTAACTAAAAGTTGAGATGAATGGATTATTCAAGGCCTGCCAATCAGAGGCAACTTGGGTATCGAAACAATACAAGGGCAGAGGAAAATATTCTGTGAAGTACTAGATGATATTGGTACCAGTGAAATTTCCTACCACAGATTGTAATGGGCAAATATTACCTATTTATAATTAACGAATATTTTCTACAATGAATGATATTGTTTTTGAATGTTCTACTATGTATACTAAAGCTAACTGGATGTATTATTACTATTGTTATTATTATTAAGTAAGTTGTATAACCATAGTTACATTGGCTCTGTCTGCCTGCCAGTCCTCCAGCCTGCCAGTCCTCCAGCCTGCCTTACAATACAAGGTACCACCGCTACAGTTACCAAGGATGACCAGAGACTGAACATTTTTTTTTTGGTACTCTGTCCTTAACAGTTCAGAATACTAGAATACTAATTCAGATGCCATAATGTGATAAACAGCCACAAGGGAAAACTGGAATTTGCATAATTGGATTGGAGTAATTGTCAAGTAAGCCAGAATGCTTTGTTGAAGTGAATGCTCCTATACAGCTTCAGATATAATATATAATATCAGCAATAAACCTTTACTCTATCACCACAGCTATTATAATAGTGCCCTGATGCCGGACTGCCTGCCTATAGGTGAGTACCAGGGGCGGGCTACTCTGAAGATGGAACACATATGGTGCTCATCTGCCACTGGGGCTCCAGCATTGTGCCGCCACTTAGCTCACGAGCTGTTCGGCAAGTGCCACCGTGCCTAATGAAATTGATTAATGAAGGATCAGGCAAATGGCTATGGCTTCAGCCCCACCCACGGACCAGTCCATCCTATTTTTAGTGTGAACAATTATGTCAAGTCTGACCACACTGCCTGTAGGTAATTACTGCAGAGACTTACTACAATATTAAATATTAGTAACATAACATGCTAAAATAATAATAAGGACAGGATGAGCACTGTAACCTCACACACACCAGTCCGCTGAGGTAATAAGTAAATTCTACATAGTGGGAGCAACAACTCCAGCACACACAAGTGAGTACCTGATACTAAGCTGCCTATCTCTATGTAGAATAGCCCACACTGAGGTAATAAGTAAATTCTACATAGTGGGAGCAACAACTCCAGCACACACAAGTGAGTACCTGATACTAAGCTGCCTATCTCTATGTAGAATAGCCCACACGCTACTTACATGCAAATATTGATTAAGTCTTTACCACTTCAACCATTTTATAGTTCCATCATTCCACATTCCTACTTGTGTCAGCTTCTCCATCTATCATGCTCTCATTTCAACGCTTCTTCAGTAGAATCACTAAATACTCTCATTAGAACTTGAAATAATAAAATAAGACATGAAAACAATTATTGTGATAAAACATCATCTGCAAAACTCAATTTGCAAATGTATTTAGCTAAATTTCAAATTTCACCCATTTCTAAAATTTAAGAAATCCGCAGCTTTAGAAAATATTTTTGTGGCATTCCATTTTCCACTATCCACAGGGAGTGTAATGTAATTTGTACTGTGACATATTATAGGCTACCATTAGCACGTCAATCATCTCAACTATGCAAGTCAGTGAACCAGTAAATGACTGAATTACTGAGTAAAGACACCTGGAACCCCAGCCAGCCATCTTGATCCCCAACCCCATGGTTAATTACAGCTACTTCACCCCTATACCTTGCACATGCACACATGCAGGTTTTGAAGATCGGTTGGATACAAATCGAGCCTACCCACAGACACACAACACCATTAGCAGGACAAGACCAGAAGATGGAGCAATAGATCTGCCCACTGGATGCAGGGCAAACCCATCCGTCTTGATGTCAATTAGGTAGTAACACCTTATCCTGTCCAGCAGACTCCAAATGGGTCAGCCATTACAGTACACTTCAGGCCTCCTCCTTAAACAGTGTGGTGATGCGGGCAAACTTCGGTCACTTCTGTGGGTAAACTTTCAACCCCTAGTAGTCACCATGCTGTAAGGTGGCTGTGATATATGAAATTATGGTAGTCAGCACTAGGGCTTGGATCAATGCTCACTCAGAGGCTGAATAGAAATGGACCAGATAATGTAATTAATAATAATGAACTTGATAGTAATGTGCTGTAAACTTATCCAGTAGCCAAATCCTAAGCCAAAAATTTAATTTTCCACCAAATTGAAAAAACAAAAACCAATATGAGCAATTTTAGCTCACTCCACCCCACCCCCTTCCCTTTGAGCATGCTCAGGTTAATTCACAAGCAACGAAACAAGCGGCCTCCCTCCTCCGCACAAGGTATTGAAATTATACAGGCACTAATTGGTGAGAATTGGACAAGACAAACTAGGATGACGACCAGAAATTGGCAAAATGATTTCATAACACCGGACCCCACGAGTCTCGGCTTGCCAGACAGTCCACGAAAGCTACTGCAGCACTTATTCAATTTGCAGTATGTTAGATTGACATAACTGCACCAATTAGAACATTCAAAATCCTCTCCATTGATATGATTTGTTCTAACGAGGCACCTCCAGGCAGACTACCGACCAGTGGCTGCGACTCTTACGGAGACACTCCCATTCTGGATGATACTAATAATTACAACACATGCACACACACATGCACAGACGCAATCAAGATTAATTACAAAACATAACTTTCTCAAGTGATTGTCGTTGCTTTACAAGAGGCTTCGTGTGTTTAAACTTAGCAGCCAATAGCTGTCAGCTCCCATATTCTGTATGGGCTGGTGCCAGGGAGGTGTAGACATAGCTGAGACAGTGAGAATATTCAACAAGAAACCGAGTGTGAGTGTAACTAGATTAATGCACAGTGTGAACATTCCTCTTCACACAATCGCTCAGGACACATCAGGTCTTGTCACCAGCTCAAGTGCTATCTCATGGGATGCTACTTCAGCAGGAGAAGATTGATATATGAATTAATAAATACGAAACTTAATAATAAGTGAACAAATGGATTATACTAAATATAATATAATAAATAAAATAAAAGAAAAAAAAAAAAGAAAAAAAAAAAAAAAAAAAAGAAGAAGAAGAAAGAACAATAAGCAGCACTACAACTACTATTCCTGTTGAAGAAATATTTGTGGTTATAAAGGTCTGATTCCATTCATAGAGAGGTCTGTCGAGTGATTGTCAATCCATGTAGCTCGGCAAGTGCTCTTACATTCTGTAGATCCACCTTACCCGCCCCTAGAGTCTGTTTGTCCAAGATCAGATGTGGTTCCTATAGCTACGGCTCCCATATTAGGTTGGTCCCTGCCCGCTACTTATAATGGAGTTTGTTTTTCTACATCAAGTGCCAATTGAACTGTGGCCTGTGGCTATGGCTACCAGGGGGTCTCCTAAAGCACTGGCACTGTTTGATCCCATTGTTACTGTGTAACCTAATTCAAGTTATCATGACCTGCAGTTAGAATAGGCCCTCATATGAATAAATAAAACAAAGTGCCTTATAGGCAACCAAAATTAGTACACTAACATGTGCAAATTCCTGTTTGTTTATCACACAACGAACACTCATACATAAAGGAGTAATCTTGACCCAATAACAATTATTACATTGTTTCAGTCCAAATGATAATAATATATATATTAATGAACAGACCATCAGCGAGTTCTGAGTTGAACGAGAGGAATTTCAACTAGTTCCATATTGCATATTATACTGCATTGGCAAAAAGAACTCTGGGAAACCTGACATGCTTGCAAGACATAACTGGAATATTTTACTCTAAAACAAAAAACAGAAGACTAGCTCCAACTATTCCATGTTTGTTCACTTTCAGAATCGCCTTTACTTCAAACGCCGTAGTCTGCGCACCTAGCCTTACATGGAACACATAGTAAGTATAATGTATCACACGGCCATAACACTTCAACTCAGTCCATCACTGTTGGATGTGTAAATGGGGTTACGAATAAAGAATTCAATAACCAGATTTCTTGACAATCTTAACCCTATTATTAATAATGTATAGTTATGTCGCCCTTTGAATACAGAGTGTGCTGATAACAATGTATACTGGTCTGTGTGTCCTAGCTGGACCTCTCAGTGAGGTTCCATTGTGTACTGGACCGTGTGTCCTAGCTGGACCTCTCAGTGAGGTTCCATTGTGTACTGGACCGTGTGTCCTAGCTGAACCTCTCAGTGAGGTTCCATTGTGTACTGGACCGTGTGTCCTAGCTGGACCTCTCAGTGAGGTTCCATTGTGTACTGGCTGGACCGTGTGTCCTAGCTGGACTTTTCAGTGAGGTTCCATTGTGTACTGGACCGTGTGTCCTAGCTGGACCTCCCATTGTGTACTGGACCTTGTGTCCTATGGACCTCTCAGCGAGGCTCCATTGTGTACTGGACCTCTCAGTGAGTTTCCATTGTGTACTGGACCTTGTGTTCCTGTAAATACTGGCTACAGGCTGTGGTGGGTTGTCTTGTGCTTGTAGGTAATTGCAATTAAAATGTTATGTAATTCAAATACCAGTCTAATAGCCTAGGGCAAGACATTGGGAAGCCACACATGTGCTGGTCTTGTGTGTACTTGTGTGACTGGCTTGACCTCAGGTACAGTATAAGACAGTGGTTGTAGCAGAGGAAGCCAGAACCACACACACACACACACACACACACACACACACACACACACACACACACACACACACCATGTGTTTTAAGATCTAGTAGATAGTTTGTTAGACACTACAAATAGAGATTTCAGCTTACTAAGAATAACAATCTGAAGATAAAATTTCCTCTTCCTTTTTTACTTGACGTCGCCATTTACTAATTCACCTCCTAGGAGGTGGGTGTGAAATTTATTCACGGCGAATTGAGAAATCTGATTGGACAGTTTAAACTTACCATGGTACAAATATATTGTAGTACTTATTACATGAGTCAGAGTGTGATATGGCGAAATATTTCATGAGCAGGCTAATTTATTTTCATGAGCCAGAGGCTAGTGAAAATAAAGCCTGAGAGTGAAATATCTTGCCATATCACTCCGACAAGTGTAATAAGTGGTTTATTCCACACTAGATATCTTCACTACTGTAGTTAGTACTAGGGGAAGGGTAACTCACAGCAGTAAAGTTGGTTGTAGGGGCTACACACACTCCCCAGCTGGTATTTTAGCAGCTGCTCTAACCTGAGTAGAGTAGGCTACACCAGAAGAAGGTAAGCTGTAAAAACCAAGAAAATTGACAAATTTGGGGGGTTGCTATAACTACAAGGGTATGAAATAACAACCGCGAAATATCTTGAGGTCATGATATCATAGTGAAGATATCTTTATGGTCTTTTCTTATCTACTGCTGCATAGCTCACTTAAAAGATATATTCACAAGATACTTCTACTTAACTGAATTTTGTGAGTTAAAAAACATTATTGTAGCCACCAAAACGACCACACTGAAGATGACTCACTTTTCACACCTTGAACGCGACAATCTGATATGTGTTTGACATTCTGCACAAGTCACAAAAATGGTCTTAGATTCTTAAATGTTTGGACCAGAATGCATGCAATGGAGAGTCTGGTATTTGCCACCAGAGAAACCCCACCAGTATTACTGTGCTACTCTGGATCAAGCTTCTACCCTGCATTCCTGAAGTACACCAGGTCTACTGGCAGTCCTTGGGCTGTAATACAGAACTCCCATCTCTTTGTAACCGTAGACCGTCCATACAGATCAATGGGAGGACCTGCTGCTACCAAACTTCACACTTCTTACAAACTATTTGGTGTCTGGAACACAAGAATTCCTCTCAGTAATTACCCAGATACTGTTGATCTCTTTAGGAAGGTTGCCATTTCATTCTCCGAAGGAAAGTGACTAGCTTGAGTGAAATGCATTCACTGGGTCATCTTTCAACATGCATGTGGATCTTGTGGAATTGGATTAACGGTTCATACCTCCATAGACCACACCTTAAATAGCAGGTGACGGTGCACGATGCTACTATCAATATTTCACCCACCTATGTCACCGATTTAGAATCCGCCCACATCGTTTTAACTCATTTTGAAATACTTAACTGCCCCATCGAAAATGAGACAGTTGAAAATAAATGTATACTGTTATTCTCTCCTAACTTTGGTTATGTAATTCAATTCCCTGTTCTTCATTTTAACTTCTCATTTTCGTATACTTAAAAGTTGTAGAGAATTGAATTACATAAGTTTGAATAAGAGTATAAAAATATTAAATGGGTGTGGCAGCATCCAGATTTCCGTGGCAACCATGTTGTTTGAATCCTCACTCTCTAATGATAATAACAACACACTGTTGGGTATTCTCCCTCTCTCTCTCTGAAGACAGTACTCACTGGGAGTTAATGACTGACTATTATAATGTAATAAAGCTGTTCATAGCACAGCCAGTCCCACTGATCCAATGATATATGGAGAGAGAAAGAATTAAACTTAAGTCTTGATGACGAGCTATTTAAGAGGATTGGCACACTCCTTCAGCTTCAGTCCTTTGCCAAAATTAAATATCAATTGTGCAATTAAAAGGTGATAAAATTAGCATAAACTGGCTTCTAAGGATCATTATGCAAAAATGAAGAATTTTTCAAAATGGAAGTAGGAAGACCATTACTGCAATGTGACAACTAAGGCAGTCCAGGGACTCAATACCTCACTCAGTCCCCACCCAGTACCTACTCTGAGATCATGGAACCTACTTCCTGGGTCACAAAAATAAATAAAAAGATTAATAGCACCATTTGTATTGTATTAATTGGATTAGGTGAGAACTAGAGGCCATTTACAGATTTCCCTAGACCACACAAGAAAGGGAAAAGAACTGTTAGGCATTCACCACTTGACTAACAGCAGTTGGTACAACAGAGCAAGTGACATCATATCATAGGTGGGCGTGATACTGGTATCAGTAGCCAAAGAAACTGCACTTTTTTAGATTTACTGTATTAGTACTCCACCAGAACACTGGACTAGTATCAGCTTCAGTACACCGAACACTGGACTAGTATCAGATTGGACTGGTATCAGTACTCCACCAGAACACTGGACTAGTATCAGATTGGACTGGTATCAGTACTCCACCAGAACACTGGACTAGTATCAGATTGGACTGGTATCAGTACTCCACCAGAACACTGGACTAGTATCAGATTGGACTGGTATCAGTACTCCACCAGAACACTGGACTAGTATCAGATTGGACTGGTATCAGTACTCCACCAGAACACTGGACTAGTATCAGATTGGACTGGTATCAGTACTCCACCAGAACACTGGACTGGTATCAGTACTCCACCAGAACACTGGACCAGCATCAGTACTCCACTAGAACTATCATACAAACCATTATTTTACATTTGGAGCTCTGTACCTCTAATTTATTACTACTACACGTGTAACAACAATAAATAATGCATTTCTTTGTTTAACTGAAAAGCAAATTATATTTTAACACACATGTACATAGGGGCAACCACTACCACATTTAACACACATGTACATAGGGGCAACAACTACCACATTTAATGTTGAACTGAACCTGGAGCTGCAGTAAACAGAGCAACAGTTATGTCATTTACTGTTTAACTCATACAAGCAAGCAAAAAACTACATCATTTATTGTGTAATGCATTGGGACTTCTATTAACTCAGGAGGTGTGAACTATAACTCTGAGCATCAACAACTATGTCATATATAGCACCAACTCACGAGATGTACGCTCCTTAGTACATGGCAATACCAATCAACTGACGTGTCACACACTGGTGGTGATCTTGTGTCAGACCAGAATCCACCTCCCTCCCTCCCTCCCTCCAGAGGGATGATATCACATGCAAAGTCTGCCTACCTGACTACCTACTAGATCATTCATATTGCTGCTGGCGAAATATTGGCAGCCTCGTCCACCCGCCCACCATATGTACATCAAATACCTGGCCTTCCACTTCCCTTCTCTTAACTCTATTACCAACACCACACCTAACAGCTCCCTCCTTGAGGGTCATTGTCCTACCAGTCATAACATAATATGCATGGCTTGGAGTGATTCCTATCACAATACTAAATAACCCTGGTACAGTTCAACTCAACAGCTTGCCAGATGGAATAGTTCGTAACTAAGAATTGGCATCATGCAATCATTCGGCTTGTTTCTATCGTCACTCCCTTCTGGTAAATTGCAGCTGCCTTCAGGTGACTTGGCAACTCTTCTCCTTACATACAGTTGACACGTTCATACTCTGACTAAGTCAAACTTCTTAATTCTAGTTAGAGTACATTCCTAGAGTGCAGCCACTCATGCTAGAAATTAGTGTCATAGGGTGGAGGCAAGAAAGACAGTCAAACTTAAGCCTGAGCTGACTGACTGTAAGACTCCCTGGACCTCTAGCTATTGCTGGCTCTATGTGCAGAGTACAGTAGAGTGAGGTGTCCACATAAGAGTTCTGCTCCCTCCAGCAAGCAGAATGACAGGGAATGGGGGCTCTGTAAAAGTTGCTTCAATAACAGTGACCACTGATGTTGGTCGCGTCATATATGGGTATAATGACAATAAACCTGTTAAGCTTGTTCGGTTTACCAAGTCCATGACAATACACATGAACTGATGTGCAATACAGTGACTGGTGGTGATCTAAGGGGGCCGGAATCAATCTCCTCCTTCCTGGTGGAGTTTCAAGACCCAGTCAGTAGTGGATATCATATATGAATGAGGCAATGCACACACACACACACACACACACACACACACTGTGCCCATACTGCTTCGGCAAGAATGTTCTATGCAGCAGCTTGCAGGCTAGGATAGAGCTACGGGGAAATTAGTAGACGGTTCTGGTTACAAGAAGAGTGAAGCAACACATGAGAGCAAGTAGTTGCAATAGATCAGCTACGCACTGAGTCTTGTATCTCCTTCAACAATATCTCTTGATTAATTATAACATTTGATCAATTATTCTGTCGGGACTTTATTTCAAGTTGCAAAAAGATATTTTCACACTTAATTAATCAATTATTATAATCCATATTGGCCTGGGGCAGTAAAGGAAGATCAGAAGGGTGTCGGGACAGAGTCTGGTATGCAACTCCTTCTTATTAAACACTTTGAACTAAAATTTAAAAAAAAATAAAGCTAAGGTATTATTACCCTCAATAAACCAGACACGGTTAGTTTTAATGTGGTCTGTTGAAGAGATTATAAAGCTACAAAACAAAGCCCAAGGTCTCTAAGGTCAAACGAACTCAACTCACAAAAACCCTTTCTTGTCATTTTCAACAAATGAAGCCAATGGATAGTCTCCCAGAGACATTGAGTTTCAGGCGTTGAAAATCCAACATTCCAACTCCAGAGCTGATTGTTTTGGAAACCATCTCCTGCCCTCTGGTGAGTAACCAGAGTACTCCTCAGGGCTTCCCAGTGCTTCTACCTGACCACAGGATCTGCCACTAATCTGATCTCGGAAGGCCACATGACTGTTCTAGAGAAAGGGTGCAGACGTTCTTGTGGGTTGGCACCATAGAGCCCGGCAGTGTTTCTGCCTAATGGTGTGTTGTATTGATCCTGAAGAATCGATTTAGCCCTCAATTATCTCACCTAGGAACAACTAACCTCCAGGGTTCTTCTTCCATTATAGTAATCAATGGAATTAAGGAAAGAATAATCACTTCATAAACCGCAGTTGAACTTTGGTCGTCAGGGGGAAAATATTATGTGCTCACTAGATTAAAAACTAATGATGCTTCCTGATTTAAAAACCTTGTGGTGCTTATTAACCTTATGGTGTTCACAAGATTAAAAACCTAATGATACACACTTGATTGAAAACTGTAAGGAAGGTCTAAGGGTAAGAGAGATTTACACTGTATTAATGAAACATTATTTGATTCTAAAATATGGAACTCTATTTCTTCATCAAAACTGTGCATCTTTTATTTGATTACAATGAAGGTGACTGATTTGTTTTTTAATGTGCTATGCGCTCATATATAAACTGGAAAGCGTATACACTACTTTACTTGAAATTTTAAATGATGATGATGACGATGATGACGATGACGATGACGATGACGATGACGATGACGATGACGATGACGATGACGATGACGATGACGATGACGATGACGATGACGATGACGATGACGATGACGATGACGATGACGATGACGATGACGATGACGATGACGATGACGATGACGATGATGATGATGATGATGATGATGATGATGATGAAAACCAACCCAGAGTCAACTCAATGAGTACTATAACACCTCAAGCATGCACACTGGGAAATAATGAAGCTAGAGGGTATTAATTACACACAGTGCAGCTTTCAGGCAGGTGTACAGTAATAGCCAGACTCCCAGTGGTTGCCATGCCTTGTCTTAATCAGAGCTGACAGTGGATCTATGGTGGCTGTGGGCAATCAGAGTTGAGCTAAAGGTAGCTGTGGGCAATCAGAGTTGAGCTAAGGTAGCTGTGGATCTATGGTGGCTGTGGGCAATCAGAGTTGAGCTAAAGGTAGCTGTGGGCAATCAGAGTTGAGCTAAGGTAAGGTAGCTGTGGGCAATCAGAGTTGAGCTAAGGTAGCTGTGGATCTATGGTGGCTGTGGGCAATCAGAGTTGAGCTAAAGGTAGCTGTGGGCAATCAGAGTTGAGCTAAGGTAAGGTAGCTGTGGGCAATCAGAGTTGAGCTAAGGTAGCTGTGGGTTGCCAGGCCTGTCTCAGCCAGAGCTGACAGACTCTACTATTACAAACCATCCTACTCAGTGGTTGATTCAGACAGCACTACTCATTGAACAGTCAACTTCAATACTTCACACATGTCACTACTGTCAAATAACTTGTACACAGTAAGGTCGGTCAAAATGGTGCAAAGCCCTGGAAATGGAGCTAGAAACTTTAAATGTTTCTTAATCCTAAACAGTCACTCTGTTGAAAGCCGACAATTAGGACTGCACCATAATTGACATGCACTAACTCCACGAGGTTTTCTTCACCACCTCCCCTTGCTACTTGACCGTACCAGATGATTGTTACTGATGTGGTCAGGCCACAGAGAAGATGCATTAGATGCAGTAGCATATGGCATGGTTGTGAAGTGTAACACCAGTAAATTGAGAGGCCATGGAAAAACTGAACAATTACTGAGTAAATTCACTAATAAATATTTATATAAGCATCCCTACTTGCATATGCTATGTTGAAGTACTATAGCAGATTCCCTTATTAGTGCCCATTGGTGCACATGGTAGCCCTCTGGCTGGTAGTAGCTGGAGTGTCCACACCAATTCATACACGTGGCCGTGTTTGTAAATAAACACATAATACAGGGTCATGCCACACGAGAGTGGGTGCGTGGGTGGATAGCACGTGCATTACAGAGAGGGAAGTGATCATCAAAGAGAAAGTAATTATCCGCAAGTGGCGGGGGAGAGAGAGACGGAAGTCCACCAGAAGTCCTTGATGCTCACAAGTTCCTGGTAGAGCCGTGTGCAGTCTCTCACACAACACCCTGCCTAACCCTTTGAACACATTTAGCTTAAATTTACACTAATTGATCTGCATCTTGTCGTTGCTAAGATAGGACAGATAAACATACTTTCCCCTAAAATATAATTAAGGCTCATATCCACTGACACTATCAGATGCTACTGTAGGAAGACACATGATAGCTAGACAGAAGATACATTCTAGTATGGAATGTCGGACACATCATAGAAACTACTTAATCATAGCTACATGTGTATGTGATTATAGCTAGTAGTGTGTGTGTGTGTGTGTGTGTGTGTGTGTGTGTGTGTGATTGAGTGATGTCATTCCCCCTATCTCTATATGCTGTGTCTGAACAGTAGATGAGTGATATCTATGATGAGTTGTGAGTGGAGTTATTAAGGACCATTAGAGAAAGGTTTGTGCCATGTATATTCATAGATATCACTCACTCGGACACTGCCTATCATTCCTGACCACTGAATAGATATGAGATTCACAAAGTGCCAGAAATTCCAAGTTCATTCTCAATTAGATATTACGTCAGTAATACAACTGAGGTCCAATAGGGCTCAGGAGATACAAGAATGTAGAGGTATCAGAGTTCAAATCCTCAGTGTGTCAATGCTTTGATGCACACCATACCATTGTTTTTGAGAATTACTGGTGCATGCAGCTATGGTGATTACACAGATAAGTAGCCATTTGGACAAGTACAATTTTAAGTATTACCAGCTACCGGGCTACCCTTCGCTATTTCTGCAACATGGAACCAGTATATTGTGCTATTTCTTGTTACACTTCTCAAATGCATGGGGCTACGTCTCAGGACTGCATGTAGTAGTCGGAGCTGCCTCTCTGTAAGAACAGGAAGTAAACTTGTTCTCTCGACTAAATGTTCCTCACATGATCATGTGACTCAAAAAGGATTGTGTCAGTTTTAGTGTGAACCTGCTGCTTTATTTATGTTTGCCTCACTTTTACTGGAAAATGAAGCTTAAGCTAAACTTTCTGGCACAGATGTACTCTATCAGAAGTGAAGGTTCCTTGTCACACCCCAGATGCTGTCATAAACGCATTCTTTCAGCGCTGGAACTCTAAAAATCAATGCAATTTAGCCATGAGCTTGTTACCTTAACTTTAAATTAGTTTCGCTGTATTCTTTAATTCCAAGCACTATTCCTCTATGTCTAGCCTTGTCGTCCAATGTTTGTGGGTATCCACGGGGATCTATCTACTCTATATATGGGTATGGCCTATAATCATATTGCCCAATTCATACAGCAATTAATGACCATTTAAAACTTATAGACCAAGAAAGGCTTTCTGCCCCCCAATCTCCATATTTCGGTACATATTATTCAATGAGGCATATAGAAACCCATAGGAAACGTCTATACGCTCAAAATATTTCACACCTGTGCGGCCACATTTCAGAGCAGAGAATCTCTGCCAATAAGGAAACTATGAAAACAGGAAATTAAAACTTGTAAAAATGAAAATTCTTATTATTTTGCCTTCAGCTAGACCTGTGGGTTTTTAAGAAGCCAGAAAAAGCAGCACACAATGGCCTCCTCTAGCTGAGCAACCATGAAATATTAATTTATAATAAAGTGATTATTGCGTCTCAAAAGGAGAGGACATCAGATCGGAATCTGCGGAGACCCGTTGACATGCTTTGATTCTTCTCTGTTGCTGGCCTCTAGCTACCCAACAAGGCATGCCGACTGCATGGCTGAGCTAGGAATGACCGGGAGCCGTAGAAAGGACGGGACAACTCGCTATGAACTTGGAATAATTGAGCCCTCTCGGAGACAGTCATCAAATGCTGCAAGCAAAACAGCTCAAATATCGACAGACTGTGATGAAATCTACAAAATATGCCAAAAACAGGAAAGACTTGCAAATTAATAATTAATTAGCGTTGCAAGTCTTGCTAAAGTCACCTAGACTTGTTTTCAAAAAAATTGAATTTATTAATTTCACATCCCTACTCCTTTTGGGTTATTCCATACAAGGTCAACACCACTTTGTTAAATTTAGTTGATGAGATCATGGTTAAAAGTCAAGCCACACAGATCCAATACTTTACTACGATATCGTATGTACCGGCAAACTACCGGTTGGAAAATAAAGCAACCTAGACTCACACCACAAATTTAATTAAACAAAATAACACTCACAATTAGCACTAATCTAATTAAAAGATGCCATCTGCACTCCAACTCCCTATGACTTAAAACCACGGGATTAACGCAAATGCTGTGATTGTGCGGTTTTTAGCCGGTATTTTGAGATGCGCTTATGTTCCTTCATCTAAATACGCCGCATTCCCTCAGGTTATCTATCTAAATCCACAAACATGCATGTTCCCGGCAACTGAGCGGTAAATATCAAATGTGGATATGTAAAGCATACCGGATGCTGTGTCAGACTGAAATAAAATCAAATATTTAACTTCAATTGAAGTTAGGCTAATTTACAATGCAGATCTAACAACCAATTGTGTCTAGACAATTTCACAACATTTAGATCGAATAAATTCTCATGCAGTACACCGCAAAAAAAAAAAAAAGCTTCCGTAAAATTTCATGTGTTAGATAACAACCCTAGACTAACCTAATTCTGCCTCAAGGGCAATGTATTTTAACACTAATTAACAAGAGAATCAGGTAGTCAAGGAAGTGCTTGTGGAATTCCTCCCAATTCCTCCATTTCCAAACAAGAGCACTGGACATCTGTCATGACTAATTATCTAAACACAGGAATGAAACAGCTCAATGAGAGCTGGACCTTAACACACTGAGTCTTGCGGGATTATTACACTGAACCCTGCTGGACCTTACTACCCTAAATCCTGCTGGCTGATACATGGATTATGTAACTCACAGAGGTCACCAAGAAGACTCGAGAAAGGTTTATGGTCATTATAGGGGTCACTCACCTCTAAGTCTGGCAAGCCAAACTCCACCTTACGGTCCATCCTCCCTGGCCTCATGAGAGCTGGATCCAAAGTGTCTGGCCTAAACAACAACAACATAATGATGATGATGGTGGTTGCATTAGTAATAATAATAATAATAATAATAAAATAATAATAATAATAATAATAACCACCAGCAATCTAACCCAGGACTGCTTGCTTAACGCACAAGCGCACTGCCACTGAGCTACGACAACCAGCCGGCAAACAAACACTCCAATTCTGTATTTATACTGTTAAGGGGCACTATGCTACAGTCTCACTCTCAACAGACCAATGGAATATTTTTCTTTTTTTCAAAGATTCTTTTATCTATGGATTTTTTTTTACTCTGCTAATTTATCACTTCACTTTTTTTTTTTAATTCTGTATTGTTAAAAAAAAAAAAGCCTGTGAAAGAGAGAGAATACATGTAATGAGTAAGAGAAGGCTGAGAAAGAAATTGTGAAATAAAAATTAGTATTGATACTATTAGTAATAATAATAATAATCAAATGCCTGTAGAGAGCCAGAAAAAGTAAGTTTGCATGAGGTTGAAAAAAAAGAATATAATGTATATATAAATTTTCCTCAATTGAAGATACAGTGAGAAAGAATAGCAGATGTCACGCATTCAAAACGCCGCAACTAATTGATTGGCTTTGAAGTCCAAATATCTCATAGTCCCCTCATTTCCAGTCATGGGAAGTTGAGCAAAGATCAAAGCCATGTTGCCACACCCTTTCTCTGCACTACCATTACCTACACCATTCATTCTTATGAAATTTCAAACATCCAGTCAATGTGGCTGCAGCAAAACACAATAAACCAATTACCCGGGTAACTGGCGCTCAAAATACCTAATATTGTTATATTGAAAACTCTTAAATGAATTTTATGGAACGGAAATACTTTACCAAGAAAATGTAATTCAACCAGATTGTTTCCTGTACATTGAACAATTTTAATAATAATAATAATAATAATAATAACAACAACAACAACAATAATAATAAGTGCATGTGCAAGTGGATCAAATCAATTAGTATCCACACTAATGAAATTAGATGGAAATTAATAAGTCAACCAAGATTACTAGAAAATGGTTCCCATTGAAGTCAGCGAAGTGAGCTAGGGTGCTAGGTTAAGAGAAAACCTATAGCTACAGGATATTGGAAGTTAGCTAATGTGTTTCTTTATATATATATATTATATATATATTATATATATATTTATTGCAGCTTTGATATTTTTACTTGAATATTTCCGCATCACGCGAGCGTTCTGTATTCTCCCATATTGTACGGTTTATATTGTACGGTACACTACGCATGCGCGTAGGGAGTAAAATCAATGAAAATTGAATTGTAACCGGTTGAGAAAAAATATCAAGGCAGCAATAAATCACTTATCACACTCGTCGTACAATATGGGAATGATATTTTACTCTCACGCCACATTTTCCCTCGCCTTTGGCTCGTGAAAATATTTTGCGTGCTCGTAAAATATTTTCCCATATTGTACTCTGACTCGTGCTATAAGTATTATATATTATATATATATATATATATATATATATTATATAAATGGCTAATACATATCTTACATGCTCTACAGAAGCAGCTTTATTTAGCCCTTCTTGAGCCCAGTTCTTCATTACTCTTGATCCTCATCAATTTTTCTTCTGCTGTTTGGGAAGCTGTGAGCCTCTTTTCTAAAATTCCTATTTATTTATTTCTGCTAATCATTTCTATTGTGCTCCAACAAATATGAATGTTGCTAAATATTGTCATGGAACTTCAAAGCACACGCAGGCGCATTAGTAGAAAAGGGTCCACATACGCCTACACAAATTGAAATGAAGACATAGATATATATATATATATATATATCCCCAAGTCATTAGTCTACAGCTTTGTTCACTTTGCTGAATTATGCAGGATAAGATGAATAAGCCAAAACCAAGATCTATAACAAGATCAAGTGGGACAAGATCAAGTGGGACAAGATCAAGTGGGTCAAGATCAAGTGGGACAAGATCAAGTGGGTCAAGATCAAGTGGGACAAGATCAAGTGGGACAAGATCAAGTGGGACAAGATCAAGTGGGACAAGATCAAGTGGGACAAGATCAAGTGGGACAAGATCAAGTGGGACAAGATCAAGTGGGACAAGATCAAGTGGGACAAGATCAAGTGGGACAAGATCAAGTGGGTCAAGATCAAGTGGGTCAAGATCAAGTGGGACAAGATCAAGTGGGACAAGATCAAGTGGGACAAGATCAAGTGGGACAAGATCCAGTGGGACAAGATCAAGTGGGACAAGATCAAGTGGGACAAGATCAAGTGGGACAAGATCAAGTGGGTCAAGATCAAGTGGGACAAGATCAAGTGGGACAAGATCAAGTGGGACAAGATCAATTACTTGCTGGGGATCAAGATATAAACTCAATGACCCTATCCCGCCACTGTGGGTGATGATACTGAAGGAAGGGTATCACCATCTCCCAGCACAGCTGTCAAGGGTATAATTGTGTGTACATACATTGCATAACAGCCACCCGGTCCAGGGTCAACACTGCTGCATTCCAGGTCACCCATGCACAGCTCGAGGCTCTTCACACAACACTATCTGTCTCCAACATAACCTGGATGAAATCACCCGCCATCCACCCACTGGGATACCGCTACGCTGGCAGCTAAGCTAGCAGAATAAGCATCTCTAGTTGTGATAGCCCCAGCCTCACCCCATCCCATGCGAATCTAAACTATGACCTCAGGTACTAAGATGAAGTGATCAAGAATCCAACTATCAAAACAAAGCTACTACGGCTATCCAAATGTCGCTATTTCTGCTGACACGAGATAATTGATAGTAACTACATCTCATCTAAAAAATTCCAAGGTAAAGGAACAAAGACAGCGATGTCTTTGATAGCGGACTGAAGGTCACGAAGTGAGGAGGACTTAACATAGGATGTCTCCAGAGATACATGTAGGTCTGGTCTAAACATTGGCTGGATGAAGGGGCCAAGCAATTAATACTTGAACTGCCCATGCCAGCTTCAAAGGTATCAAAAAGCACAATAAAAACTAAGTTTAGAATCCTCATGCCTTGCTAGTACATTGGTAGAGGTACCATGAGAGTTGCGGCCGGAAATACCCGCCCACATTCCGTATTAGAGCTATCTGGAATACTTTGAGTTCGGAAAAAGACAAATCAAATCTGCAAGAGACCCAACATTGCATTATTACTTAATTGAATAGCCTGAGTGACATAGAATGAAGCTGTAGGTCATACTGCTACTGGGTTACATCAAGTTTATCCTCACTTCTGTTAGTGTCTCCAAACAGAAGCCTAGTGAAGTTGGCAGCCTTGGAGGTTGGACAGACGATATTCACCATCTGTGGGTGGGGCATGCCCGACTAGTGCTAACAATGTGCAAACATGTGATTAGTTGGTTAAGTGAGTGGGTGTGTCCCTGATGGTGACTGAGATGATATAGGATACCAGTAATATTTTATAATACACGCAAACTAAATAGACATGTCCACTGTACTCACCGCCTCCACAGAAGATTATTTGAAACGTGTGTCTGCATGCATATATCGAGTTAGCCCACCCGTGCTACAATAAGCGTGTTTAATTTTTCTTAGAGACATGTTCTACAAGCTATACACAGACACACACACACACTACATGAACACCTAGGTCCTACCAGCTTCCATCACTACATGAACACCTAGGTCCTACCAGCTTCCATCACTACATGAACACCTAGGTCCTACCAACTTCCATCCACTACATGAACACCTAGGTCCTACCAGCTTCCATCACTACATGAACACCTAGGTCCTACCAGCTTCCATCACTACATGAACACCTAGGTCCTACCAACTTCCATCAATACTCTGATGATTAACCTTCATCTGACTGCTTGACAGCTCACTGGTGCAGATAGGATCAATATTGGTACACCCACTCTCACCTATTAGTGGCCATCAAGACCTTGATGTTGCCCCTGGGGTCAAAGCCATCTAATTGGTTGATGAGCTCCAACATAGTTCGCTGCACTTCATTGGAACTTCCATCTCCTTCACTGAATCTTGTACCTGCAATAAAACAACCCTTTACCATGCTGTATTTACATACATACATAGGTATTGTATTTATATAGACACATAATGGATAGGAAACCCCAGGGCTTTAATAGTCTGTGTAAAAACACTTATATATGTTATCATATACTTAGCATATTTTAAGGCCATCAACATCTACATACGTAGCTGTGATTACGCATTTACAAAATCACACAGGTGCAGCTGCTTCTTCATTTACCCGCCAGTTTGCCACCAAATAAATGGCTGCTCCCCACATTATCGGGTAAAAAATCACCTGAGGGCATAAAGGTGGTTTATTTTATTGAATTAGTACTGCAACATATCCCACTCAATCTTCAGTCACTCTGTTATACCACTTGTTAGGAATGTTAATTGTAAGTGGCTTGAGTGGTAAATGACCCTTTACCACAAAACTTGATTACGGCAGTGGCTCATTCAATTTTTGAAATGGTTTGGGGAAAACATTGCATTAGGAAGGCGTAAAATTACTGGCAATGACTAAAAATAAAGGAGAGCACTAATGCCTGCCTGAATTCCACAGCTAACCTCATGTAATGCATCACAATATTCAAAACTCTCCCTGGCTTTGTGAGAGTCCTGGCAACATCTGCTCAGTCACGGACATACGATGACCTGGGCTTCAGGTCTACTCTGGTTGGTCGGGGTTTTTTTCTTTTAAGATCAACACACTGCTTTTTTTTTTTTTTTTTTTTTTTTTTTTTTTAATCACATTGCATTAACGTTTAAAAAAGTACTTAGCAACCATGAGTTATTGTAACCAGAAATTAATTACTAAATATATTTTGGTGTAGTTTTTGTTTCCTAGTAACCAAGTGTATGGGTTAGCTTTGCAGTTAACATCAAAGGGTATCGTTTATATAATGGAGTTTCGAATACTTTTTATGTTAATTGTAATGTATATAATCATTGTATTTCTGTGTTTGAAGGAACTCTTTACTTCACAAGAGCTATTTTGGGCATATATTTGACAATAAAATAATGGGGGTAGGGCTGTCTCGACTTGCACTCTCCAAACCTACTGGTGGGCACTGTATTTTACGCACAAGTTTTTTGTTTTTTTAAAGCTCTGCTATAGAGCTTACCTGACTCCTGAGCTATACAGGCTATACTTACTAGAACTAACACTAGCTCTGTCTTCTAACTCTGACTCTCTGTCTTCTAACTCTGACTCTCTGTCTTCCACTTATGCTACTCCATCCAACTCCATCCCTATCCCACCTGAACTGGCAAGCAGTTCCCTGCTAGCCGAACTACACAATGCTTGAGGAAGGTAGCTTTCCACTTCATCTCCCTCAATATCACAGCCATTATCTTACTCTAAACCAAATATCTTTGTCTTCAAAGCAACAACAACAACTGAACGACAGCGAACAATGAGCCTAGAAGCCATGCTCCCAAGTGAATGGTAAGACTTTCCAGGGGTGTGGTCCAACAACCTTAGCTCCAATAATAAGAAATATATACATGTACCACAGTAATGGGGCATCTTTCTAGTGTCATATATACATGTACCACAGCAATGCGGCATCTTTCTAGTGTCATTTGGTATGTTTAGATCGTAGCAAAGTTGAATGATCGATTTTTATAATTATAGGTACTTTATAGCGTCCGTGACCACTAAACTGTACTGGGAATGTGATGGTATTTATATGACACAAATCCTTTACAATATGGAAGTCCCTTTATTATAGGTATCGTGTGATACAAGTGTGTGGGGTGTGTCTTTTATCCACTAACTGCAACTTATAGCAATGTTTTGAGAAACCTTGCTTAACATGACTTTCATTTAGTGAGCATCACTCGCTGGAATACTTGGTCAAACAATTAAAATATACATTGTGTGCTACTTTAAAAGCAACTCTCAAATGGTAATGAATGGAAGTAGTCCACTTGTTCGCTTTGCCATTAACGGAGCAATAAACAAGGGACTAGCCAAAGCTAATTGAATTTATTAATGTTTACATTGTCTGAGATGTCTGTGTGGTTAGCAATACTTCATTGGTAATGAACATATAGACTTAACATGGTATATAATTCAACAATATAAATCATAGCCTACAGTATAATGGCTATGATAGAGGACATACTCATTATTGCAACTAATCCCTATACCCGTATAACCACAAACTACAACAAACTATACCTCAACACTATTAGGCAAGTCTTTTTTCTTTTCTTTTTTTTTTGCCAATCAGTGGTGAAGTTCCGTTATATTGAGATAACCAAAAGCAACGAAAACAAAAACAACAGTTCAGTGAAAAACAAAAAGTGAATCCACACTATACATGTAAGCACCCACCCACACTGCCCACACATGCCCACACACACACACACACACATAACACCTGCACTGTACCTCCAATGGCATCAATTTCATCAAAGAACATGATGCATGCCTTCTTGGAGCGTGCCATCTCAAACAGCTCCCTCACCATCCTGGCTCCTTCCCCCACGTACTTCTGTACCAACTCTGACCCAATCACACGAATGAAGCACGCGTCAGTGCGATTAGCAACAGCACGTGCCAGTAGAGTTTTGCCTGTCCCAGGAGGTCCGAATAACAGAACTCCCTTAGGAGGGTCGATACCAAGCTCCACAAATCTCTCAGGCTACAGACACGTAAGAAATGATGAGTGGGTGTGGCTTTAGAGATATCACATGACTCACATGCAGTAGTGGCATTTCCACAACCTCCTTCAGCTTCTCAATCTGCTCCTTACAACCACCCACATCATTATAGGTCACATCAGGCTTCTCCTCCACCTGGACACACAAACACACACACGTGCACGTGCACACACACACACACACACACATACACAACTCAGGTCATACACAAATATTCTGTGCTCTAATTTAAATTAAACAGCCAGCATCAAATCTTAGACTTTGACAAAGTTTCAGCCACCACTATACTTGATTGGCAGCAAAAAATCACTCTATTGGCAGCAAAAAATCACTCTATTCTGTAGTAAAATGTAAAATCACTCTATTCTGTAGTAAAATGTAAAATCACTCTATTCTGTAGTAAAATGTAAAATCACTCTATTCTGTAGTAAAATGTAAAATCACTCTATTCTGTAGTAAAATGTAAAATCACTCTATTCTGTAGTAAAATGTAAAATCACTCTATTCTGTAGTAAAATTTAGTAAAGGTAGTAGTTAACAGAGTCACAAGAACGTTCTGTCCTAATGACACAGAGCTTCGATCAGCTGAGCCTTGCTGAATACTAGTAGGATTTTGAAGTCTAAACGTCAAGTTAAATTAATTTAAAAGTACAAATAACACTGTTGTAAATAACTGTCTCTAAGTATTTCATCAAAGCAACAAAAATGGAGCCAACTATTAAAATAATTGGCGAGCAAGCGAGGGATATTGGTTTAAATATATTATATGTTTGGACGTACATATGTCATTTTTGTACTTTGACCCTGACATTTTTTTGCATTAGTTTGGTGATCGACCCCGTCCCAAACTTCACTAAACAGAATCTTTTGGTTTATCGATCATTACCCATATCGTCCTAGAAATTGAATTGTTTACCGTTTTGAATTCTTTTGCGGGTGCAGTTGAAGATTAAAAACTTACCGGAGTTTCACTACTATTCGAGTTAGTGGCAGTGGTAAGTTAATGCGCTATTTGTCATAGTTGTAAGCCCTACACAACTGCATTTACTTGAAAAGTCATTGGCCATTAGACTAACCACGAAGGTAAATTTTGTGTAGGTATGTCCAGTTGTGTGCAGTATTGTGCAGTACAGCTGCTACTTAACAACATAGCAAACATTTAAATAACATGACTTGTTTCGCTTTGTTTTTAGTTGTTGTTGTTGTTGTTTTTTTCAATTCAAACAGTTGCGGGAATGGTTACTATGGCATTGTATCTCCTTTACCGTACACACGTAATTTAAAAACAAGATCTTGTTTTAGTAGCTTGAATGTTAGAAGTTATAATCAATCACTTAACAATAGTGTAGTTTTAAGCTCACTCGCCATTTGTACTCAAGCACACCACTAGTTAGGTAAAGTTACTGGTTTCATTTCCAGCATTAAACAATTCTCAGAGGCATGTGCCCAATTTTTCTCTTCTTAACAAGTATGAGAATAACTAAGATACATACTAAACCAATACCATTACACACTAACTTAGTCGCACCTGGTCCCATTCACTACATACACAACTAAACCACACCTACCTGCATCATGGTTACTGTGGGATCAATCTTGGGTGGGAGGGGCAGGTGGATCTCATATTTATTTCGATCTCCAACTCTAAGCAACAAAGTGATTTAAAAACATTATCAACAGCCAAGTATCACTGAAGACCCCTTACCCAACTCTCATTCCCTCTTCAACATCTGTAGGGGCAAGGTTTTTGTGAAGGTTGACGACAAACTTGGCAAATTGTTTGACGTGAATCACATACTTGGGATGGTCTGAATCTCCATCTATAATCTTAGTACATCTGGCCACCTATATGCAAAATATTCTCATAATATTATAATACTATGTATATACATAAGTTAGGCCACCATTACCAGTTTAAAAGTTATGTTCTAATAGTCCAAATCCAAAGGTACTTCTTAACTATCATGACCATTTTTGAGTAGGGAAAAAAAAAAAAAAAAACTTATTATTTTCGCTTCTTGCTACTAATTTGGTTAAAGTCGGTTAAATGGGAAGAGACCCAGGAATATAGCCATGGTCCAATTACTTTACAGCAACCCTTTACCTCACACTATATTTAACCACCTTTTACCACGCAACCATTACAACCCTTTACCTCACACTATATTTAACCACCTTTCACTACACAACCATTACAACCCTTTACCTTACACTATATTTAACCAACTCTTACCACACAACCATGACGACCCTTTACCTTGCACACCATACACATAAGCATCCCAGAGGAGGGTTCATGCGCCTTTGGGTTAGTGTGTATGAAAACAGTGTATCACTTGTCTGATGGCCTTGAAGTATTTACAGCTGTGAAGAACCTTTAAAGGGGTAGTTAACTGTTCTACAAGGCCTCAGAGGATCAAAACACACTTAGTAATTTACTGGATGTTTCAGAACTGACTAAGACGAGATTACTGAGAGTGTTAATTAATAAATGAGGCCACTGTAGCAGGATGCGATGAAAAATGAGCACAGAAGCATAATATGGCAATAGTGAAGACGCATACAATACAATGTAATCTTCACTCTACGATACCACCTAGGTGCAGATCTGCTCCAATGTGCGATAACATTTACCTTTACACATCATAATAACTACATACCCCACACACTGTCACTGACCTTCACATGCAGTTCAACAGCAATAGCCATCGCATCCCCAACCCTCACCACTCTTTCTAACAGTGCTGTTGAGCAATTACTCATCCTTACTCCTTCATTGTGTATGTGCTTCAATTAAATGGTGTGCCTCATAAAATGACACTTATAACCTTGTTCAAGTCAGCAAGTTAAACTATAGGAACCATCACACTCTGGTGGCATGCTCTGTTGTATAGAATACGGTCCAATCTGCCCAGTCCACAGATAAGTGGCACTTTTTTTAGATGCTGTATACTTTCGTTGTCCTCACACATTTTGCAGTGAGCACAACTTATCAGTGTGGAATGCAATTATGATTTCTGACGTATAACATCCATTACCATTACCGCAATGTAGCCTTACAAGACAAATCCAGTGCTACACATCTTGATTTGTTAGTTGACCCTTTACCATTCCCTAACTGACACTTGAATTCAGCCAAACCCTTTACCATTCAGTATACTGACCTTTTTAATTTAGATCCCCTTTACCAAGGATTCTACCATGTCCTACATACAATAATACTGGTAAAATGATCAACTATGCTGCTAGTCTCAGCCAGAAGGTCTCCCTTTACCAATCAATCAATAGTGTTACTCTCAATCCCTCTTATCTAGGGGACCAGAGGATGCCCATATCTCAGAATTGCTCATTACACAGGGAAATAGTTTTCTTCAACTACACTTTGAAACAGCTTTTTCAAGGGCTTCAGGTTTTTTCAAGCTTAAGTTCTGTCCTATTTTGTTTGCACCTCTCCTAGGCTTCCAATAACTCTTGAACTTTGAGTGCACTTCCGTGATTGGTAATGGTTGTCAAATTAACGCAGTCACCGGTAAATTGAGTGGCCAACTAGTGTCCTGAGGCGTGCCTGTAATAGAGGTGTCTGGATAAGAGGTGATTGAGTGTATTCAATAAAGTAAGCACCAAACATAATCCTATACACCTACCTATTGTTTTATTAGTTGCTAGTTGTCTGTTAGTTTATCGTTGTTGTTGTTTTCTTTCCCTTAAGCACTATGTAATTATAGTCTAACAATTCCTTTGTAAACCTCCTAGTATTAAGTACTATATGTAGTTATATTAGGACCAGCAAATGGCATGTGTGTTTCTGTGTTCCTTCCGGTCCATTTTACGAGCATACTGAAACCATTTTACTTTATCCCTTTCGTACCTGTCATTTCATTCAATTGAGAATAATTGGCTTGCTGTCATAGTAGTATATTAGCTGGTCTAATCTTAAAAGTTTTAGTTTCTGTTAAATCTGGCTTTTATAAATAACTGCCAATTCCTACTGGAACATTTAGCATTCTAATGTGTGTGTGTGTGTGTGTGTGTGTGTGTGTGTGCATACATGTGCATGTGAGCATACACATGTGTGTGTGTATGTGTGTGTATGTGTGTACCTGCAATGGTTCCTCAGTCTGCAATGCCTGTTTGTCAGCCTGTATGTCCCACAGAGCTGGCACTGCTAGTCCAGTGTCCGACTCCTTGATCCCTGCCAGTTCATTCACCCTCTTCATAGTAGATGTGATGTCATCCTCCACCTCCTTCACCTTGTCTGTGTATGGACCTGTACCCTGCACGCACGCACATACACACACACACACACACATGTGGGCAGTGAGACTCTCCACATGTTCAAGTCAATGAGATGAAATTAACTATATAAGAGTGGGCGTGGCATATTCACGTGATAGAGTAAAGAATTTGATTACTAACAGGTGAAGACGTAAATGCCATGCAAAGCTGTTTGCTTTGTGGAAGATGCAGAAATCTAAGTTCTTTGCTCACTATCATGAATGAACATCTTAACAGCTTACAGGCAGCAATGAGTGTCACTACTAACACAATAACTACAATAACAACAACTCTATTTCTTCTTCAGGGTATTTTAAAAACAAAATAATAACTTTGCTGCATCAGGGTGCTGTTAAACACACTTCCACCTCAGTGCTCAGCAAAACTCTACTCTAGTCTTAAACAAAACAAGAACAAAACAAAAAAAACAAAAAAACAAAAACAAAAACAAAAAAACTAAACAAAAAAAACTAGAGGAAAGAAACTATAGCAAGAAATTGTTTCATTACTAAGCTGTTTTTATATGTACCTTGCAAAGTGGCAGCAAAAGTAATTCAGTGACATTTATGCGGTATAAATGCTCGATTTACTCGAATTATTTCAACTTTATGTTCTGGAAAACCTGATGGTATAATATGTATATATCAACCAACACTTGCACAAACTTCATGTGCATCAATCACATATACAGACAAGCATGCACATAAATAAATGCATACACAACATAGAGTCTTGTCACTTACATAGGTCTTCAATATTTGAATATCACCTTCATCCAGAGCTGCACACACACACACACACACACACACACACACACACAGACACAGAATATCTAGTCCAGGTGTCACAGAAGCCCTAAGACCTCCAGGGAAGTCCTACCAGCCATGGTGTACCAGCTGTAGGTTCTCTCACCACTAGTGAAAGTGAACCCTGTCTCCACCACCCAAAAAACCCTCACTACTTCCACTAAAGATTCCACTCTACTGATAATAACTTGTGATGTGTTGTTACTGGAGGCACAAACTCTGTCTAATATTGGTCTCCAACCCAATGCATACCCACTCTTTGGTATTGGGTGGCCCTAACAACACATAGTCCACCTGTATGGCGGTGGTGGCAGTGCTAATGTATTGTAGGTGACACAGGCAAATAGAAAATAGCGAGCAGATCCTTTTAGATCTCAGGGGTGTGAATCTCAGATACTAGGCAAATGAGCACTGGCAACTGTCCACGTTGATTGAAACACATACTGTACATGGTCTCCCAGCTAATATTGATCAACAGGTCAGCTACATAATCTGTGCACTAGTTCTGTATGATGGTGTGGTGAGCAAGCTGACTCAATGAACATGGTATGGGTTGTCAACATATTAACAGATTTCAAGAATATTGACTGATTCCGTTGTACAGACTACAGAGGTTTATCAAGTCCCTCACTCTTCCCTCTAATCACTTGAGCAATTCTGGTACCAGTATGAGAAAAATTAAAAACGGTCTAAAATCTATATGTATGCCATAGAGCTGAAGAAACTAACACTTAAATTTCAAAGTTTGCAGCAATTATCATCACAGAAATATATAAGTCCACAATTGTTCACTATGTCAAACCACATTTTATAATATTAACCAATAGCTTGTATAACTCAGACATAGCCACAAAAAAAGCAAAAAAAAAAAAAACCCCAAAAAACAACCAACCAATCAGCTGAACCAGGTCACACTACATCAAATGAAACATGCAATTTAAAAACATTGTACAAAATAATCAAGGCACAAACAATGTATCTGAACATTATTAGGTGCAAGTCTGGCTTCCTTTCAATCACACATAAAATTATGAGAGCCTGTACATAGTGGCACAAAAGCCATCATTCGGAAAGTAAATAGTCTAAGACAAGATTGGGTGAGAAGCCTCGTTAGTGGTGTCAAAATGATGTCGAGTGTAAAGGAACAGGTTCATTTGTCTGCTCATGTAGAGTTGTGATGAAATAATCAGCCTACAACAACAACAACAACAACAACAAGGTTGATGAAATCCCAAACTGGTGCCAACTTATCGCACGACAGGGTAGCGACGGTGTGAAATCCTTTTTGTTTTCAACTAAATTACATACACACACCACGTACATAAGTATAGACTGTAGCAACTTTGTTTCTACTCTGAGTTGCCATGACACCTGCTAGTATTTCACATCAAAGTGAGCTAGAATGATCAGTAGAAATGTTGAGGGTATTGGGTTCTGCTGATTGGTAGCACTTCTGTGAACATGTTGGGACTTCGTGTCAGATTCCATGAAGAATGTCATCATCCTTTCCTCGAGCATGCAAATCAAACTCATTAGCTGAAGTGGCAGCATAAAGTGGCCATCAATGACCACCCTTACCAGCTCACATTCGTTTGTTCAAAATGCAGATTAAAACAATACAGCGGTCTGGTACAATCGAAACATCAATTATGGACTAGTAAGCATTGGTGAATTTTAAAGTATTTATCATTAGAAAATGAGCACAAGTACTACAGATATTTTAAATCTCTTTGCTATGATAAACTTTACTTCAAGCTTCTATAACTTTTATTTCTAGCCTAAAATCAGCAATCAAAAGCAGTAAAAATATGTGTCTGAAACCTCCAGCAACAAATCCTGTATGACACCCTATAATATAATAACTAAGTGGTGTGCTTGAGCACAAATGGCGAGCGAGCCTTAAACTGCACTATTGTTAAACGATTGATTTTAACTACTAACACTCAAGCTACTAAAATAAAGCCGAGTTTTTAAATTACGTATATACGGTAAAGGGAACTTCAATGCCATAGTAACTGCTGTTTGAATTGAAAAAGAAGCAATAAAATCAAGCCACATTATTTATACTTTTTCTTTGTGATACTCTTAGTAGTAGTTGTAACGCACAATACTTTCACACAACTGAACATACCTACGCAAGACTTACCTTCGAGGTTAGTCTAGTGGACAATGAATTTTCAAGTAACTACTGTTGCGTAGGGCTTACTGTGACAAATAGCGTATTAACTTACCACAGCCACTAACTCGAATAGAAATGGAGCTCCCACAAGTTTTTGAGTTTTAACTGCACCTGCAAAAGAATTCAAAGCGGTAAACAATTCAATTTCTAGGGTGATACGGGTAATGATCGCTAAACTGGAGGATTCTGTTTAGTGAAGTTTGGGACGGGGTCGAACACGGAGCGAACACAAAAATATGCGAGGGTCAAAGTACAAAATGACATACGTACGTCCACACATATATAAACAAACAAACATCCCCAATTTTCAATTGTGTTACCCCTGAGAGTGTCTCGCTCGCTACGCTCACTCGCCAATTACAAACCCAACAACACTTGCATTATGATAGGGTTAAGTTTTAATTAACATAATATTGGCTGTTAGAACGAGAAAATTTGCTTCATATTCATTATTGTTTGAGTCAGGAGAGAGTGAAAGTAAATCTAGATCACATGACACTGACAACAGATTACATGACATTAGACATTAGATCACATGACAGAAGAGAGATGGAATTATTACATTCTTCACTACTAGCTGGCACGACTCACATAAATCAAACTGGAGAAAACAAAACACCTGGACTAAATTTCATCACAAAGACGCAACTTTTTCTCAAGTTAGCATCCGATACTGAACTTTAACATGCTAGTGTCAAATGGGAAGGATATGCACTGGTGCACATGCTCGACACATAAGTGTGAGGGCAGGCTGATGCATTTTGGTCGAAGAATATGAGCAATGAAGCAACAGCTTTTTGCTAGGATTTGAGTATTCTAAAATCTACGCCTCATATCTACAATAATACCATTCCCACAACACGTAACATAATATAGCTATCTTTTGCCAATAACCAGATGAAGTACATTCACCATACTAAGAACTTGCAGCTTTAGCAAAACAAAGCTGTCAAAACAGCTATATTGGAACTAGCCAAGCCTGTTCTAAAATGAAATCGATAGGACATGTATGATATGTTCTCCACCTCTCTTCGTCTGCTCAGAATGCGTACTCTTGATTCAGAGGCTAAAATAGGTCTTATTGTTGACCATCCAGGGAACTAAAATGCTGTCTCTGTTGACCAATTTGGAGAACCAATGGCAATCGAGATAGGCATTGAGAAGCATTACACTGTCTCCAAAATTGTTGAAATGAATGTTATATGTAGCGAGTAGCTGAATAATTAAATGAAAGTGTGTAATCCTAGACAAGAAGCCTTTAGTGACAGCAGGAAAATATAAGCAACATATTTAGTAATTCTTTGGGGAACCTTCTTAAAGTAGACCAGTCTGAGTGTGTTTTGTTTCAACTCTGAAAGATTTATAAACAGTCTTAAAGCTCTGTAGTTAATTATTATATAGCTATTATTACACATTTTAATTTCTTGCATGAGAACTTCACTCATTTACCTACTGTATGCAACACACTATACAAGAACTCTGACTAAGTCATACATTTCATCTAAGCAGAAGCAGCACAATTGAAATTTTGCAGTGTCTGAACTGAAAAATACAATCAGAAAAGAAATCTACTATGTAATATATTTCCTTCATAGTCAGTAGTTTATCTGCATCCATTTGGAATTATTGCAATGTATCTAGCCTCAACTTGGATTAGGAATAATTTTTATATACCCAGGAATTCTATACTAGATATAGTACCTGAAAAAAATTGTTGGATCTGATCAATTTCATGGTGACCTTTTTAAATTTTCACAATTTCTCCGAGTTTCCCAAAGTTGCCAATTGGCAATCATTTATCTGTAAAAATACTTCATAGGACTCCAGATTACTTGGTGTATTGTGCCAATGGGATTACTCACTAGACTATTTGGGTCTTCCATCCAGTAGTTCTACACACGTCTTCTACATGAAGCTACTGGAATTTTTTTGAGATGTTTTACTGAGCATTTTTGACAACAGAACATGCAGTCTTTAAGATAATTGAATGCAAAGTTTTTTCGTAGTTTTGTAAAACTCAGCTAGTCACTTGTTTCTATCTTGCACTTCCAAAAGTATCAATATGACTTTTCAAGCAATATGTACTAGCTAATACATGCTTGTGAAGTGCAATTCACCATCTGGTAGCTTATGAAGCTTACTTGCTGCATAGAAACTCTAGATTCTTGTTCTGGATAAGCTTCGCTGGTTATTTTTTTTGTTCTCCCTTGCACATAAGACTTTATTGTTACCTAAAAATCTAACTTTCAGGATAAAGTGGAGCATAGCTATAAATTACAAACTTTCTGTTTCTTGAAGGAAGTACCACGTTAAACTAGACTATACTACTAGTTTGAGCATGAGCAAGCACATGGCACAAACAAAGTGACGGAAATTACCATAAAAGGAAATAATGTGCACAAACAGGAACTCAGCGGACGTCATATAAATGCTATGTCAGAGAAGAACTAATTCCATTGAGAAGCTACTATGGCCTAATACTTGAGTAAATGGTAGATGAGATGATTTATTTGATTTCAAAATACGAAAAATTAAAAGGTGCATTTTATAATTTAATTATCGAGAAATGCTCAAGTCTTTGCAACTGGCACTCATCAGATTTGGATTCAGCAGGTATAAATTGACCTAAATAAGTTTAAATAATTACTTTATACACAAAAACAAGGTTGGCCAAAAAATCTGGCTTTCTAGCCCGGACTATACAGGTAGAACTTCTGCACTAAAGAATGACATAGTCTCCAACTGGAAACTACACAAACTGTACATTTCCAAGGCTAGAGCTGCACGCATGCGCACTAACACGTAATATTTCACTTAGTTACCGTGCTATTTCACTTTCTCCGCGCGATTTCAATTGAACAGCGGTTTTCCCCTGTACATTTTCGCATGGGCAATTTACATGCCATACTATTATAATTCATAACAAAGACGTTTCAACCTCGGAAGGCCTTCATCAGTGATGAAAACCTTCCCGAGATCGAAACATTTTGTTATGAACTATAACTGTAATATGAAAGTTCAAAAAATGAATTATTATATCCTCAAATACTACTTTGATATACATTGGAAATCAAACATACCATTACAGTAAATGTCGGATAAGTTGAAAATAATGGGGCAAACATAAATGGGCTACATATTAGTTTAACCATGAACTAACATCTCAAAAACTCTTTGTATCATTTATCATTTATTAAATTTCATCATATCTCTCTCAAACTTCCTAGGATGACTGTGGCTACTGTTTCTAGAATGACTGGCTGTTGTTGTTTCTCAACAGTAAGATCTGAAAATACTTGGGAAGGTACTCAGCTCCTTCAAAGGTTGCAGTCACTTGAAAGCACCCACGGAAGTGGCGTATTCTAACACTTAACTTTAGATTGCCATCTTAAGAAATTACTCCCAATGATAGCAAGAGGATGCCACTTTACCATGGCATACTGTATTTAATTCAAATATAAGCCAATCAGTTGCTACAGAACACGTCTCACTACACGCTCACAATGCACTTTGACTTGAATAACAAATTTCAACTTGAATGAAGATGATGGCAGTGATTATGAAATACTCAGAATAGAAAGCTACATTCCTCAAGCAAATGATGTTTGAAGCTGTAAGACTTCGAAAGAGTTTGAAATATAAGACAAGCCACTACACTAGCTCCAGTACAAAGCACTAAGAAAATTTCACACAGCTAACCAATATATTTGTAGTTTTCACCCTTTATTTTCAATACCACCAAAAACATTAAAGTGTATATTTGGCTCATAGGCTTGGGGATGATAAAGCTTTCAAACAAAAGACTATTTTATTTGCATGTCTACAATTTTCATAACAATTATTTAGTAGTAAACCACACACACAAAAAAAACATAGCTTTAAAACCAAATGTTCGGAACTAACTCTTAACCCCTCAACTATTCTAATTACACACCATTGAAATACGAAGTCATGGGGTGATTTCAGAACTATGGATACAAACCAGGGCTGCATACAGAAAACTAATCTAAGAAAGGCAAAAACAATTCTTTAGATTTAGGAGGGGCAAAGAGAGTAAAATACAAATTTAAGAGATCCTCGACATACTTATAAATATGTGTAAAACTTCATGCTGTAAAGTCAAATGTCATCTAAAGGATATCTGGGGGGGGGGGGGGGGGGTGATAGTTTTCTAGGGGGAATGGCAAATGACCCCCCCTTCGCCACCCCTTAAATGCAGCCTTTCAAACTACACAAGATGTGTATCTAAACTACAGTGAAGTTGCTTATTATAAATACACGATTAACAAGATGTATGGGACTGAAGTTCTAATTAAATGAAACGATGAGTATTAAATAGAACTGTCATCCAGCTCTCACCTAATGTTTGGGCAATGCAATTAGACCACAACCACCAAAATTGTATATTAAATGCTTTCACACTTCACTGGATGAAATTTTTTTTATCCACATTACTTCATTGAGCCCTTTCAAGTACCAGAACAACGTGAATTTACCTGATAAGACATACTTTAGTCCAACACATAAGAAACCCTTCTGCTCTACAGTAAAACCTATACCTGATATTTTCTCATCGTCCTGGTTAGTGTTAACTTTTCTCTGGCTGTCCCCAAGGTAGTCAGGCATTTTAACTTCTATAGATAGGAAGGAATTGCAGAGTTTGTAGTTGTACAACGGTAGGTAAAGATCGCTAAATTCTATTCAAAATTTCCAACAGCTCCGAATAATTAGAGTATTCTGGAATAATTAGAGTATTCTGGAACAATCCGCGAAAAGTGACTGAGTCAAATACACGTTGGCATGTCGACCTCAACATTGGTATATGTTTAGAACCTGAAGCGATAGTGTTGACCCAAGTGAGACATCCCCAGTATCGTAGGCAATATTGATAGCAGCAGAATTTAATTATGCAAATTACAGTCACCACAGACTCGGGAAATGTTCTCCCTTTTGAAGTTAGCTTAGAGTTGACATTACAAGAGTTGAAGGCAATCTTAGAGATTGATGTGGCTATCAGTGCCAGTCAGATGGTGCTTCTTCACAACATGGAGGCCATGAAAGAAGATGGACGCAGTCTTGAGGATTACAAGGTCCAAGAAGGGGACATCATAATGGTACGCCAAGGCCACACCCCTGACCCCGCCCAATCATCAGCCAACCAAAGCCAATCTCAAGGTGCCACGGTGCAAGCCACTCCTCCTGCGGAGAGAGAGGACCCAAATGATCCAGACGTCATACGCCGGCATCTTTTAACACATCCTAGTGAACTTGCTTTGTTAAGGGAACGTAACCCCCCATTGGCCCAAGCACTTGACAGCGGAAGTCCGCAGTTGTTTCGAGAGGCTCTGCAGACATACCGAAGACGTGTAGCAAATGTAGAACAAGATAGGATCCGTCTTCTTAACGCGAACCCAATGGACCCCAACGTCCAGGCCAAGATAGCCCAGGACATCCAGCAGCGTAATATCCAAGAGAATATGGAGGCGGCCATTGAGTTTGCGCCAGAGAACTTCGGACGGGTTGTGATGTTGTATATTCCCATCAAAGTCAACGGGATTGTGGTCAACGCGTTGGTGGACTCGGGAGCTGCCTCCACCATAATGAGCGAAACATGTGCAGAGAGGTGCGGAGTGATGAGGCTCGTTGACCGTCGGTTTGCCACCGTCGCCATTGGAATTGGAACCCAGAAGGTGATTGGCAAGGTGCACTTGAGCACAGTGCAAATTGGCGGGGACATGTTGACGGCGTCCTTCCAGGTGCTGCAGAGCCAAACGGAAGACATGTTGCTCGGCCTGGACATGCTACGGAGACATCAGGTACAACTTTCACTTTCAATGTTTGTGTTTCAATATGGTAGAGTCCCTCTGTGTTTGCTGGGTAATGTGGGTTAATATGGAGCTGTAGTTAGAGAAAGTTTGAACCATTCTGATCATAGGGTCTCTTCATAAAATGCATGTTTTTTTAGTCTTTGAAGTGAGTAGAAATATGGGGAGTGTGTTTACTTGGCGTTGAGTTTTTATTTATCATACAGTAAGTTTATTTTTTGTATGTAGGAGCTTGGTACTTCATAACACTGTGATACAATACATAAACAAATCTCATTAAATTGTGTAAGTCGATGCATTCACAGTCAGTCCCCTTGGACAGTCTAGGCACATGCAATGTATCTGATGATCTAAACCTGGCTTCTTCCAACTTTGTTGTTCATCTTTTTAGTCAAAAAAAAAAGAGAAGTAAATTGCTGTAAGACAAGGTTGGATAAGACATCTTGTTTTAATATTGTACAGGCTCATTGCTATGCTATATTCTATCTATATTATGTATATTGATGTTATTAGTTTAGAGCATTAAACATAGCATAAAATAGAAAATTATTGAATGTTTCGACCCGAGTCTTCTTCAGCAATACAACACAAATGAGTGATGACTTGCAGATGTACAATATGTAACTGGTTGTGAGTGCAGGATGTGATGCAGTAAGTAATAAAATAAAGGAAATGAAGAGCGAAGCAATGAGTGAACTGCTTGTTTTAAGCCTTTTTCTTTTTAATATGATCTCTAAAGTTTTAAACCTAAATTTAGCAAAAAGTTATATTATAAAATAGAATGCTTAACCTAAATGTGTATAATTGCATGTATAGTTGCATGTAGCAGTGAGCCCTTCAGATGAGAGTAGCTGCAAATTTATCATGCTTTGTAAGATGAGTCTTAACTTTTTAATAACACATGCCAGTCCTGGTTTCACAGCTCTTAGCTCGAACAGGAAAGCAAAGCATACCTGTAAGGCTACATACCATGGTTTGGTAGTTGCTTTGGATGACAAAGAATTGAAAAGTTTGGTGTATGAAATGCATTAGGTGTATTCTCTCTCTTTCACAGGATTACATCTAATAAGTTTGTTTTTTTTAACTGAGAAAGAAATTTTGATGAAATGCATTATTGTTGGATATGATTTTTTGTTAGCTTTATTATTTGAGTATATATATTAGTGATGATGCAGTTTTTTGTATTATGAATGTTTTTAATTAAAGCTTTTTTTTAATGAAAGTTTTTAAGTTGACTTGTGGCTGAGGTGGTCCTAGGTAATTAATTATTGGAAGATTATTTGCTGGAAGATTTCAGATTATAGCCTATTTCTAATACCACACCAGCCTTGATGACTCTCACCACACTTTGCTGGGGAGGGGGGGGGGGGGGGGGGGCATGTCTTTAAACTATGTGAAGGACTATGTGAAAGTACTCCTAGTCCACTGGTAATTATACTTCCTATAATTACTTCTAATTATGTGGAAGACAATATTAGAATGTGTAGTTGATTCCATGCTATGGTCCTGAAATTGCCTGTAGCTCTAACCCTCAGTCCTAACCCTAGCACGATTAGTCAGGTAGCAATGTTGATAGTTGCTGCACTGGAATGAGCTATTGTGTAAAAGCTCACCGAGCGTGTATAATTAGGCCATCTGTTAGGGTTGTGGTTGATAATCATCTTGTTGGCTAGGTATGTATATCTGTAATAGCTAGCTGCAAGATTTGATCTGGGCTGTGGGATTCACATTGATTAATTAAGCCTAAAATATGTCCGGTTTCATTGAACTCTTATAATCTACATATTTGTCACATGACTCTCCTGTCAGCTTTTTGGTCAAGGCCTTCCATTTTTTTCTTCTTTTGCTATTCCAAATGGTGCTCTTTGAACATGAGTCCTTATGCCTTCTGAAGTGATTATACTGTTTCCAATTTTGTGCCACAGGGTGTACTGGTACACCTCAAAATAGTTTTCTGTTACACCCTTCAAACATCTTTGAATACACTTGATTAGGTGTTTGATTACACTCCTATTGGTGTTATGTTACACTTTCTTGGAGTGATTCAACACCATGGCACGATGTCAGTGACTACTGATTTATACACAAAATATAATGGATGGCTAAAACATCTTATAGGGGTGTGGTCACTGATTCAAACTACACGCCATTTTATCTTAGAGGGCTTAACAGAAATTCTGTGATTTCCGCAGATTCCTGCTAATCTTTTAACTCGGACCAGTTGGAGAGCCAGGTAGTCTAGGACCTAGTAGTAGATGATATGCACTTAGGAGAGGACTACTTGCATGTTCTGGACTATAGTGTTTGCTGAACTACCCAGTTCAATATACACCTTTATGTACAATGCGAGTGTTATAGTACACCCTAGAGGTGTACCAATACACCTAAATGCTCAAAGGTATAACAGTTCATCCGACTAAAAGTATAACTGAACACCCTGTTCTTGTTTTTTTGTTTTGTTTTTACAGTGTATAGCCCAAGCCAACCCTCCCTCCATGTCATAAACCACTTCAACTCCAGGCTATGCTGCAACAAAAAAATATAAAAAACAAAAAAAAACCCATGAATAAACAAACAACTACAACAACAAAAGAAACACTTCAGACCTCCCTCACTATGCCATCGTATTTATGGCCTTAGCTAACATGATACCACCACCCCAAGCCAAGACAGATTAAAATTTCATGTACAATAAAATGCAGACATTTTGAAGTTATTTTTTCAACCCTATCAATCTTGATATAACAAAGATTAAAACAAAGTCTATGCTTCTCAGAATTAACATATCAATATATACTGCACAATAATGTTCAGAATACTGCAATTCGAAAGTTTAATTTTTTGGGATATCTTCCAGTACAGATTTTAATGCTGATGCTGCAGTATTTGATGATATCTTCACTGTTTGCTTGTTTGATGGCGTGAATAATAAATGGATGAATTTTGTGATTTGCATTTACATCATACTTTTCCAAGTTGGTTAATTAAATTTCTTCTTTGTCACTCAGGCCTTGTAAGGCTTTAAATCACAGATCAGACTGACTGTTGATTCCTAAGGCTGCTACTAATTTTTTACGTCTCCTACAGTCACGCTTAAATCTGTTCTCGTAATTTTCAATGACCAGATGTTCGATTTCCTCTACAGATTCATACTTGTTACTCCATGCGATAAGTGAACTGAGAGAAAGAAAGCTCCAGTCAACTTTATTAAGAGCAAAATCAGCCATCTTCTCGCTACTATCTTCAGTGATTAAATACTGTCCAGCTTTTGCTTGAATGAGAGAAAATTGTTGTTTCAGAAACTTTCTTGCCTCTTCACCAGTGCCATCTGGAATGTCAGAACAGTACATCGAAGTTGGTCATTAGGTATGATAAGGTTGTACGATGACAGCAGTGCTGATACCATGACAACAATTTTCACTAATTCATAGTCTCTTCCAAGATTTTTAGCTGTGAGTAGAAGAGACCTCACCTCATCGTTGTCAAACAATTCCTCAACTTCTACCACAAAAAAATTGGAGGAGGATTGCCTTTCTTTTCCCACTTCCTTAAATTTCTACATAATTGACCAACCGGGGGATTTGAAGGATAAAATCGGTTCCTGAAAAGTTAGTACAATCAATTAGCACAATATAAGCAAATGATAACTGCATGTACTACATACAAATTAAAAACCTTACTACCATTAATTATTGGAAGATTATTTGCTGGAAGAGTATTTACTGGAAGATTTCAGATCATAGCCTATTTCTAATACCACACCATCCTTGATGACAGTCACCAACTTTGCTAAGGGAGTCATGTCTTTAAACTATGTGAAGGACTATGTGAAAGTACTCCTAGTCCACTGGTAATTGTACTTCCTAATTATGTGGAAGACTCCTGGTCCACTAGACACTTATAGTGTAATTGTACTTCATAACATTGGAGAATTTCTATTCCACTGGTGTAATAATTAGAAGGACTCCTAGTCCACTAATGTAATTGTACTAAAATAAACTCTGTGAAGTACTTCTAGTTCGCTGGTGTAATTGAACTTTATGTCCAGTAAAAGTGTTATGTCCTTGAGTAAAATGGAGATGAAAGTGATTGGTGTCCAGGTGGTGCTACTTTGCTATAAATGGCTACTCCTCCTCCATAGTATTTATTGCTTTACTCTACAGTTTAGAAAACAGGCTTTGTTTAGCTCCTATTCTAGCCAGCCGTATGTTTGTATGTATTACAAAATTGAGTTCTGGACACAACTTGAAGCTTATATGGTAAATGCATTTCTCAAACTCTACTATCAAATTATCATAGGCCTATCTTAAATAGGATGGACCATTCTCACATACCTACCGTACCCTGTTTATTTTGACAATTTCAGGCTCTGCAGCTTTGACTTTTCCTCTCGGTATGTTTTGCATTCTGAAGTGCAGGCAACCCGCCTCATACCATTTATAATCCAGTGATGACAGCTGTTAATAAAATGTCTTCATCAAATGTTTAAAAGACGCTATTAAATATGTAATAAATAAATAAATATTTGAGAGCATTAAGTAATTTTTAACCTGCATTTTTAGAGAAAATCTGGCAGACTGTTGTGGTCGATGTTTGTGCCAAGCCCCTATGTTTGGTGTACGCACATGCGGGCATTTTTGTGGTAGCTCTTGTTGTAAATTGCGTTAAAAGTGGTTAAATGTTTCATCTCAAATTTGTACTTTGTGCGAAGGAGCCAGATCTGTTCTAATTGGCAGTTTCTGTTTCATGATACTGATACATTCCATATCCTGTGATGTCCTGGGTACTAGTCTTGCACTTTATTTGGGGGGACATTTACTCCATACATGCAATAGAGCAGTAAATGTAGTCCTAACAACTTGCCAATTGTGCATGACTTACAGTATAGCTTTAAAGCATAAAGCCAGCACTACACTAACTGAGGCAATAGAGCAGTAAGTCTGTTCCAAATTAATACACTTGTGCATAGCTTTATGCAGTATAGCTTTATTACTGTAGAACTTAAAACCAATGCTATATTAAGCCCCTCCCCCTCCCAATGATTGCTATTTACATGTAGATGGAACAATAACAGCCACAAATCACATTTCGGACGTTCTGCTCTACCATATACAATTTGATCAACACATTTGTCTACAGATACTGCATGAAATACTGCAGTGTTCAGTGAAATGTTTTGAAGTTATGATGAAGATCATGTTTTTTTTAAATAAGGTATGAATATACTTAGAGGTAGGAAGCATGATATAGTGATTACATTTAAATAGTTTGCTCACTTCAGTTATTTGTGAGCAATTTAATGCATACTTGCCGCAATTTCGCACCAGTTTGCATTTCCTACATTTTACAACTTCGAGTCACAAATCCCATAAGTTAATGAAAATGCCATGCAATGCCTTAAAGATCACCATTATGTAGAATATTTCCTATTGGGTGTTTAGATATGAAAGATGCTTCATACGTATCTGCATCAGAAATATTTCACTTTAATAGTAAGTTAAACAGGTACATTGAGATTCATTAGCTTGAGTAGAACATTTATTACGTCTGAGGAGCAGTTGGCTTGGTGTGGCCTCTATATCAGCTGCTTAGGGTCTGTTTATGAAGCAACTTTTATGTCGATTGTGGAGACTACTATGAGAAGTTTAAGTGGTGAGAACATTGTGGGGGAGTTCTGGATATATCACAGTCGGCATTGGGCTATGTCTTGTATTTGTATTCAAAAGTGTGGTCACAACAAACCTAAGCACCTAGCCCACCTCATGAGAACATACCATCCATTACTATATATTCAAGATGTTGTTATAACCCAAATGAGTGATATAATCCTTTGAAGTTAACTTTGATCTGGAATTATTGGCCTATTATTTCACCTATAAGTCTTGCTGTTGGCCTATTATTTCACCTATAAGCCTTGCTGTTTGCTTCCCTTGTTTCTTTCCTTTGTTTTCTTACCTTTTCCTTCACCCTATAAATGTTCACATTTGATAATATTAAAATTTAGCAATTTGAACCTCAGACTAGCCAGACTAGCCAGTCCAGCCAGTACCGGATGACCAAGTCATTATTTAATGAGGGGAGGAGAGCCCACTCAAAATCTGTGGTGTACACTGGGCTGCTCTCTCTCTCTCTCTCTCTCTCTCTCTCTATTTTTTAAATTTTTTTATTTTAATTTTATTTTAAGATATTCTTGATACTCATTAGTTCATACTGGAGTTAACGATTATATATTTATTAGCTTCATGTCATTTATTTTGTTTGAAAGTCATGACTACTATTGCAAGGATCTATTGGACTAAGAATAGAAGTAGATTCAGTTGAGAACTTTGTAATCAACAGAGAGAAATGGAGAATGCTTAATAGTGAGGTGATAAGAGCTATTAATTTGTTACACTGAAGTAGCATGAAGATAGTCTATGCATGTGGAAGTGCACACGTATAGGTTTTTAAATTTTTTAAAACATTCCAATGGCATTTGGCTCCCATAGTGCATTACTGGAACAGCATGTACATGCCACGTGGATCCATGCCAGTGCACATACATGTGAACACAGTGGGAACTGCATGAAGTTAAACAGAATTAACACGATGTGGAAACTACACACACTGTCAGTTCTTTAAGTACTTACCTGTCAGAGTTTACTAGATTAGCTTTACCTATAGGTTGTTTAATTTAGTAATACTGTTGGTATCAACCATATGTGTTGAGTTTTATATGCCTTTCTCTAAAATCAGCCCTCCCTCTCTCCTCCCTCCCTCTCTCCTTCCTCCCTCTCTCCTCCCTCCCTCTCTCCTCCCTCCCTCTCTCCTTCCTCCCTCTCTCCTTCCTCTTTTCCTTCCCACCTGATATTCCAACTGAGTCATTATATCATCATCATCATCATCATCAGCGTCATCATCATATTTAATTATCTCTATGGTAACAGATGTTCCACCTCATGTCCGTATAATCCAATCAAACGGTAAAAGCAATATTTTCAGAGACATAAATAAGGTAAGTGCGATGGAAACTATATCCAATTTTCAGTATCATTGCTTAAATCAATTAGTCCAGCAGGCAGGCATTTGGGACAACTGTTTTACACTTGAAGTAGACAGTCTAGTTTAGTAATGCTAGACAGCCCTTCAACTAAAACACTGAGAAAAAATTCGTAATTTAGTTTCGAAGAGACAAATGCAATTATTCAAATCGGCTTTTGCGACCATAGGTTTGGTGTGTACGTGGTGAGGTGAGTGCGTACGTGTGCACATTTCTAAAGTCCTGGTATCAGCCAAACTGTTGCTGTCTGCCAGCGTTCGTGATATAGAATTATTGGAAGTGGGGCAGTGTTATGACTGCCTGTAGCTTGTGGAGGTTGAGCATCAGCACACACACACACGCACGCACACGTATTGTACTCTAGTGAAGGTTTATTGGGAAGCTTTGTCAAGAGTCACACACACATACACACACACACAGCTGCAGGTTGAGGGTGAAGCCTGTTCACTTGTGGAAGTCACTCAGACACAATAGTCTTCACCCATAATCTGTTGCAGATAATGGACAAAAATTATTAAGTGATTCAAAAAAAATTATTATAATTGCTTTATTTCTCGACTTATTTTGGATTGTTCAAGTTTGTGATTTGTAGCATCAAGGTAGTGGTGTTATGATTTGGTTCTGTCAGCTAGCTAGATGCCACCATTATCTAGTACATTTGAAGGAGTCATGTATTGTCAGACAGATCTGTTCGCTTGGCATTTTTTTATCTGTCAGCCAACTACCTGACCATGTGATTGCTATGCTGTTCAATTAGTCATTTTATCAGACAAGAGAGGCTAGTGATTATTTACTAAGTTCTGTTGCCACATTCATCAGAACTTTCCTTTTAATTGCAAAACTAAATTTACTTGTTTGTTATTAACATTTAAGTGACCGTTCTTTAATTAAGAATTCAATGCATGTAGTATTTTTCGCACCCTGAGTGTACTCACGCGTGTTATGTGCGATATCCTATTTCTTTTAACCAAGAACAACTGTTTAGATTACAATGTCAATTTTAGATTACATTATGACATTAACGCAGCACGCACAAATATTTTTAAGACAAACTAAAATCCCACTGGCATCCACCCACCTTATTACAGAGCTCTCTGGCTCAGGCTACTTGTCAGGAAGGCAGTCAAGCCCACGCTTCCTTCTCTCCTCCTGAAATTCTTCCCATTGCAGTATCTTGACTGCACGTGGATGACGGGTGAGTTAGAGCATTGCCCAATGTTGTGTCTTCAGCTCACAGGTGCAGTTCCAATGTGGGTAGTAAATAGAGGCAGTCCTTTAGGAAACTCGGACCACTCTGTATAGTCTGAAGCTATAGCTTGTGGCATTCCCTAGACTCCCAGTTCACCCCTCGTTTATCCAGTTAACCATGTTCAGCTGAGTGATAATTAACCCATTTATTATTATTACAATATTTTTATTTTTTTAAAAAAGTTTTGTTGCTGGGTGTCACTCAATTAGAGGTATTTACTGTCCGTCGTCTACCATCCATCTCTCTAGCTGACCACAGCAGCTCATTGTGGATTGCTGTTGGTGGTGGGGAGGGTAGTCTGGCAAGGACTTGGTGGCTGGCCTGATGGGTGCAAGTGTTGAAACACGACTAGTCTTGTCCAATAGGAAATCATCTGAACTTTCAATTTACAGTTTTTTTGCCTTGACGTTGTTGAATTTGATGCCTCTGAAATGTAGGAAAGCATGTGCTGTGGTTTGTAGTGTGTGTGTGTATAATCATTTATGCATGTATTATTATTATTATTATTATTATTATTATTTTAGTTATGATGGCCATCATCATTGATTTATTATACATAATTTATTACCCGTGGTATTTATGTCCATTGATTATTATTTAACCTGACATTTCTACTTTACGCAAAAATTTCTCTTGAATATTTGCTTGCTAATTTACAAGACAAAAAGAAAAAAAGAAGTGGTGTGTCCTTGCTGTCTAGAATTTGACTTCTTATCAAATTCCCCAAAGCAGGAATGCAAAAGACAGCCAGAATCCTGAAAGCTGATGTCTCTTGAACTTTTTTTGTAGAATCATCTGGCTCTTGTACTCTTTTATAGCTTGAATTGTAGCATCATATATCTATTAATTAACAATCTTTGTTTAGAATCACTCGGGGGGGGGGGGGGGGGGGGGTGGTCAATAAATTCGAACAGAAACTAAGTAGCCTTGTTATTTCCTGTATTATTATTATTTGCTCTTCACTTGGTTCCTTAAAAATTAATACTTTGATTTCATGTAGGAGATCGATGATTGCCCAATTTATAACATAAACGATAAACAAAATAGTCTGCACACAATTTATAGTTTCATTTTCATTCTCAATTTCCCTCCTTATTGTAACTTGTGACTTTGAGTGAGAGAAAAGATAGTACATGAGAATATATATAATAAAATGTCTGACGACCATGACTATGAGGAGCACTTACCAGCTCTCTAAGCAACATGGAAATTGAGTTGCACATGCTTAATTTTGTCTGAGAATGATTTTACTCCCTTCTGAACTGAAAACACCTTTGCAAGCTGAGTTACAGGATGCAGCAATTAGGAATTACCCATTGGAAAGTGCAGAGTTTCCTCAAACTTCTCCAATTTTTATTCTAAACTTATATGTATTTCCAATTGATTCGTAATGTTTGTACCAAGAATGTTCTGTAATAGCTGAAGCCTTCCCGTACACAGCCTCTATGACAATTCTGGAAGATACCCATGTCATAAACTTCCAGCTGAGGGGGAAGTGTATCAGTTCAAGTGTGGAGCGTGTTAACATCAAGCATCCTTCCACTGGATCAACATTTGTTTAATGTATTTTAATTCTCTGCTCTGCATGTTTTTATGCAATCTCAGGCACAAGCCTAACTCTGGCAGGTTCATGTCTTGAATATGGGACAGTTATTGAAGGTCATTCAGCAATTCATGGGGTAATAGATCACATAACATGATATAATGACTATTCTTACATTCCTGGTCTATTGTTATCCAGCCTTATACACAGAAGGTGGTAATGTGTGAAATGAGATATCACCCCCGCTATTGTGTGTATGTGTGTGAGTTTGTGTGTGCGTGCGTATTTCTTGTAGTGTTGCATTGATCTGGTGAAAAATGTCCTGCGCATTGGAACCACAGGGACTGAAGCACCATTCCTCACAGAGGCTGAGCTCAAGGACAAAGAAGAGGCTAAACTGGCCATGAAGCAGGTGTGTTTCTGCACTAGTTCGTGTTATTATTTATTATAAAGCAAAGATAAAAGCAGAATTACCGATAGTATGGTCTGCGCTGGGCTAGTTTCATTTTCAGAGAGAAAATACAATGATATACTCGATTTCCTAGAATAGCAAATTTAGCCGATTATCTCTGGCAATGTTTGTATTTGCTTGACTGACTCAAAGTGACTTGAATTAAATTCATTAATAGCATGGCTTTACACTGAATTTTTTATTCTTGGGGGGCGGGAGGGGTGGGGGGTACTACTGAAGATCTTATAACAGGTAGCTCTGACACCTTATTGAAGCATGTGAGGTGAGAGTTAATAAGACTGTAATAGTTCATGAGTCAATTGCATCAGGCCTTGTTTACTGCTGTGGTATACCGGAACTATTCATTGGTTGTGGTACTCCAAAACAGGACAATTATTATCGTATTTCATGGGTGTAAGAAGAATAAAAAACTTATACTTTTTTTTTTTTTTTTTTTTTTTTTTTTTTTTTTTGCAGAACTTACAAATTGGTAGTCACTGCCATACTATTTCATTTCTTGCAGCTAATTTTTTTTTTTTTTTTTTTTTTTTTTTACACAAAAACATTTTCGTCTTTTTTTTAAATATTTTTTATCTATTACTTCAATTACAGAGCACCTGACTGAACCTTTGCATTCAGATAGAAGAGAACTGCTAACTTCATACTGGGCACTGTCACATCAAGTGACTAAAAAAGTCGACTCTATTAGCCAGGCTGATAGTATGCGATAACTGAACAGAACCAACCTTGTGAAATATAGTATAAGAATTATTTGATGCAATGTATGAGAGAGGTCCCTAGGCACGTTTCGATATTAAAAAAAAAATTTTTAAAGAAAATTACTATTGGTGCAAGTGAGACTAATAATAAGTGATTTATTTTATTTTTATTTTTTTAGGGGTGTGGGGGTGCAGGAGGAAGAAGGAAGGTGGGGTGTAATATGGTGAAGCATCACTGACTTAAATTTAATGAAAATGAAGCAAATAATTCTATCACATTATTATCAAGTACTTTAGTTTGATTACATTTTTTAACACTTGAGATCTGCAGTGAGTTCTATCAAAACCTTGTCATATTTATAATGAAAGTGAATCTGATCACTTCATTGTAGGGTTTTGTGGTGCCTTGGTTCTTGCTCACTGTAAGAGAATGTTTTTTCAGTAGCTGTAAATAATATTTTAACAAAAACTTATATTAAATGGGTATGACAAACAGCATTATGTTGTTGTTTTTGTTCATTTTGTACATGACCAAATTAATATTTGTCTACAAAATTTGCAACGCTGAAAATAAAATTGTAGTCTATTCTTGATGTTATTAATGATATAATGACTTTTGATTTGGCTGCAAATAAATCACCATATCATTATAGTCATTATGAAATCAAAGTATCAATACATCTACAGACTATTGTTAACCTATCCTGTCATAGTAATTTAAAAAAAAAATTTTTTTATTTTTTAAAAATATATATATATTTTTGGGGGGAGCCTTTATTTAGTTTATACACTCATTGTGGTTGTTTCAGAAACAAATAATGGAGAATGAAGATGCTGAGATGGCTAGAGTCGTGGCTTCCTCTCAAAAAGACGTAGCAGCATCAGGTCAGTCTTTAACCCACCCTTCTCTGTCATGACTATCATAATGTTGTGTTCTATACAACACAGTTGATCAACAGTCTCCAGCTAAGGTGCCACGCCTCTCTCCACGCTCTTCCGGTCAGTCCAGCTCCAATCAATGTACAAGCAGCATCGCGCATGATCCAATCCAGCCACACCCAGTTCCTACGCATGTGCCTGCATCCATACCGGCAAGGCAGCAGGAGTTTCCAGAAAATGACATTGCACAGGTTGTGTCGGCGGGGTTTTCCCGGGAACAAGCCTTGGAAGCTCTTCGCATGTGTGGTGGGAACGTGGATCTGGCATTGGGATCACTCTTATTCTGAACACTACAAATTGAACTCTCTTAATTTAATGCATTTTTCATTTTTGGATTATTCCTCATTATTTAATAAAGAAATCTCAGTAATTAACTTCTTGCATTCCTTTGGTTTAGTCTGGCGGAGTGCATTGTAGTGCGAGTAAACCCCTGCCATTGCAGACAGACAATGAGATTATGCAGGTCATGTTTTCAATTTCACACACACCACTGCAACCCACGTAACGCTGTGCAAGTGGCCAACCCAATAAGGCCCGGACCAGCCCGCTTCAAAAGAAGACCAGCATACCTAAAAAGAGGCAAAGAGGCTTGCGTCTGGAATAAAGCAGAGCTGAAACGGACTGAGCGCAGCCAAAGTGGGAGTTGACCTTTATTGTTCAGCTAAGTTAACAATTGGAGCAGCATGGAGAACGGAACAACCGTCCAGTACGTGCCGATCAGCAACCACGGAGGCGAGGTGAGTGTCTTATCTGAGGTACCTGTAAGCTATGCGTGTGAGTTCTTGGAGCACAAGGTTGCATGCAATCTGTCCCAGAGGGTATATGTGTGGTTGGCAGTGGACATTCACTTTCGGCTTACACCGCATGGCTGCACGCTTTCTCTCTCTGTCGATCTTGCGTCTTACAGCTCGAGGCGCACCTCTCCCCTCTAGGTTGCGCCTTCCGTTGATTCAATCGAGCTTCTAATGGTGCGAGTACATGGATGGCTAATGCACGAGGGTGGCTTGCTACATTGCATTAGCTTTTTAGCATGTAATTATCCTAGTTGATACAACCCATTTCCTTGCAAAACAAAAGATCAATAATAGCTTGGAACATTCTACAAAACATATAAAAAGCCTGTAGCTGACAGCTTGCAAAGTTTTACTTGGAGTCGAGCCTGTGCTGTCGTACTTGGAACCAAACGTCCATTACTTTCCTTCCATGCACTGAATGCAACTGCAGATCAGTAATTATTTGAAGGAACCAGTAAACTGAAGATTTATTCACACCAACAATGTCGATGGCTCAGATATTAGGCCTCCGGACTTTGAGAAAGCCGAGCGTCTCCATTCATGGCAGCAGCCACGTGAGTTTTGAAATATTCACGCTGGAAAGGTCACACAAATGAGGAAGAATAGTGTGCAGAGTTGTTGTTTTAATTGTTTGTTTGTTTGTTTTTGTGTTCTTTTTTTCTTTTCTTTTTTTGTTTGTTTGTTTGTTTTTCTTTCTTCTCTCTTTTTTTTATTAGCTTCTTGGTCAGGGTTTTGGAATAAAATATTACTAGACAAGAGTTTGTTATTCTGTGAATTTATTTTTATTTTTTTGTTTCATATTATCTATTGTTTTAATTGCTAGCCACTCCTGTGGTAGTGATTAGAATAGGGCTAAATAGATCGTGATTATCAGAATGTGGATGTCACTTTGTGCTCCAGGTCATGACTAATTAAAATAGTTGGAATAACAGGCTTGATCAGTAGTATTAGTCACTTTTGAGATTCTGATCTCTACACTTGGATTTGTTCCTTTCTAATCACATGCTAGAGGATTGACTATTGTGTAATAGACAAGACCACTACTTACTAGTGGTGGGTCATGATAAAGAGAAATGCTATGGTATGGTTTGTGGTGGGATAGGCAAGTTGTACTGCCCTTAATTCTCTTTACCTTTTTTTTTTTTTTTAGTAATTTTTAATTCTCAAGACAGTTTCAGTTGACACTGTGCAAGCATTTTCACCATTCTTCCCTCTCTTCTCAAGCTCACCCCCATTGCCTTATAGAGCAGAGTGTGTCTACACTTAACCAGCCAATTCATACATGACTAATTTCAAACTGTTCCCTCCCACCTTTTGAATCCTCATTGCCTAGCAGCAGCTCTAGGCCGGGCTAGTGCTAGCAGCTAGATGTATTTAGCTCGCCATTTTGAATGAAGTGGTAAGTGGTATCACTTGTTCCCATATTTTTTACCTCCATTCTAACGAGGCTCTACAAGATGTCTGCCGGCTCTACAAGATGTCTGCCGTTAGAAGGTTGAAGCTTGCTAAGCATTTCTCAGGATTCTACAATGTCATTGATTTAATTGAAACAAAGAGACCTCCTTATGCCAATGGCATTAAGTTCAGTTTGTTAGTACTTTAGTTACAGCTGTTTATTGAACATGCACACTGTCTTCTGTCTTGCACTGAATATTCGTACCCATAGTAAAATCTATTGCATGAGCTCTGCTTCTGAATTTTTAGTAAGTGTTATTGCTGTACATATTATTTTTAAATCAAGGGTGCCCTTCCATCGCCCCCAATTTTGTTTATCAGTGTCTATGTGTGTTTTGTGTTAGTCAACACTACGAATTTTCCAGATATTGAAACCAAAAATGAGTTCACTCCAGAATAACTGTTATCATTGAAAGTGCAGCCACTTCTGGTAGGTCAGGTTTTTTTTAAGATCCCGGCCATGCAGTTACCGTGGAAACCCTAAGACGCTGTGTGCCAGTGGTTCGTCTGCTTTCTAGCCTGCCGTTCCCGGCTTTGCTAACTCGGTGCCCAACGAGGCGCGATATTGCCTTCACAAAACTGTTTCAGTTAAGATGCCATTTTCTGCCTAAGAGGCACATGCATTTAGAGGCACGCCGTTGGAGGATATGGTGCATTGGGCATGTGCCATTTACTTTCTGTAGACTGTTTTCTCTTGAATTATGTCATGATTACAATAACACAACAGCCAGCGTACAGGATAATAAACCAGCTATGTGCCCCATTGTGACTCCAAATCACAATTGTGTTGAGTCAATTATACTAATGACTGAATGCTGGAGTTTAGAGCAGCAGGAATCTTGCTCACATGTGAACTGGAGGTTTTGTGGTTGTGGATTATTAGCAAGTGGTTGTCTCTGAGACCAGAAGTGTAGTAAAGTTTGGTAGTATAGCTAGTAAAGGTGAGTGTAATGTTCTCCTTTCACAGACAATGTCACTTCCATTTCAGGTTCACTATGCTACTCTCTACTCATCCTTCCTTTACCAAATACTACCAGTTATAAAAAAGGTGGTATATGAACTTGCTGATGGCTCAGATCCATTCATTTTTATCCGAAGGCTTATTGATCCATTTATTTATTTGAAAATGAATTTCTAGTAATTTGTCCAAGCTTGAAGGCACTCCTTATCCATATGGGGATCTGTGATGAAAGAGATTTTGACTAGCATTCTCTGACACACACACACACACACACACAAACACACACACTCACACGTCACCACCATGCACACATATGCATAGACACATTCAGTTTTATGTCTATATTTGGCTCAGTTAGCTTGAGATACTTGGTGAGATTTTCTTTAGAGCCTGAAAGTGCAAACTAAGAGTTGGTGTATAAGTCTGGGAAGGTAGAAAGAGGTGGTCATGTACCCTTTTGGTCATGCAATCAGATGATCGTGTGGGAGGATAGCCTAGAGGTGAAATCATAGGCTGTTTTCCCCTTCCCACGCCCCTCAGGCATTGTGATGCCACCCATACCGCTTCTCCAGCGAACACCAATTTCACCAACTGATTGACAATGATTATAATTTCACAGTGGTAGTGCCAGACGCCAGCTTATTGCTAATGATATTCATTGCTAAAGAATTCAACTTGAGGTTTCCTAATAAGGTTGGAGCACATGGTAAGGGGTGTTGCTGCCTTGGTGGTGGCAAGAATTGTGGTGGAGTAATTGATATGGTCACTGGCTGAGCAATGGGTGGATGGTTGGCAGGGTTTTATTTATTCATGACGCGAAGCTGGCACGCTTGCTCTGGCCCGTGAGAGGAGGGAGAAGAAAGTTGGTTGGGTTAGTGGCGCGAGGACAACACAACAACAACAACAATTACTGAATTTATGATACTTTTTCTATTGTTTTTAAAATATAAATTGGATTGTGTTTTATTTTATTGCCAATACTTGAGAGACTGTCTGCCTCACACAGGTGCTGTAACTAACCTTGATTCTCGTACTAGTTTCCTAAATTGTCACCTATAATCAGCCATATTAGAATGAGTGCGTGTGGTGGAGTCTACAGCACTATTATACAGAATAGAAATGGGCAAGAGCTGGTGAAAGCTTGGAAAATTGTCAGCAGTTTTAAGCTTTGGTTTGTTGTTGTTGTTACTTTAAACCTGTGCCACGGTCCTACTTCAGCTGGGATTAGGTCAGCATAAGATGATGCTACCTGCGTCATAGGATCTTACCTCTGTGGTCTTGTAGGGTCACTCAATTGCCATGGTTACGGCACATGTGACATGAACTTGTCGTGGTTAGTTACCCGGTCTATCCGTACGTAATTGAATTTCTTGTAGTACATATTGACTGTATTAGGCAAATTGAGGTTTTATATAATCATTAATTATTTCAACCAGACAAATTAGCATTTACCACTGGTCAGATTGAATAGTGAGGTTCTTCTCCCTCCCTCCTTCCCTCTCGCCCCTCCCTCTTCCTCCTCTTACCTCCCTCACCCCTCCTCTCTCACTCCTCCTCAATCCCTCCCTCACCCACCACCCTCCCTCTGACCCTTCCCTTGATCTCTCCCCTCCCTCATCTCCACTCTCTTCTTTTGTACAGTGTGTGTAGTGTTGTTTTCATCCTCTGTTAGCAAAATTCATCTAATTCATTTTTTTTATCAAGTTGCATTTATATGTTTTTAAAAAGTAAACGTCTTCATTGGAATGAAGAAGATGAGAGCAGGTCTATAGGAACACTATCAACTGTCTGTTTGCTGGCAAATTCCATGTGCTTTTTAAGAGATGAATTTTGTTCCCTTATCTCAAAAATAAAACAATGATTTTAAAAATTCATACAAAAGAACCTATCAAAATACAACAATCAAATATCCTGTTCGGATTATGTTCGTCCCTCAATGGAGTGCAGCAGTGAGAGAATGAATGAATGAATGAATGGATACTGAGAGGAAGCCGCTGTAAGTAGACATCACTTGGAAATGTGGACATCACAATGTACTGTGATCACTTGGCTAAACTGACCAGCCAATAGGAAGCCACAGACTTCCCCTCTACTTAGTCCTCCTTCCCCAAGCCCAGAAATAAATAATAAACAAATACCCATATGTAGTTTGTCACCAGGAATGGATGGCCTTACAGAACAAGCTACAACTTATAGCTCTTTGGCGTGGTAACAACGTTCCTGTTGCAATTTTTAAATACACAGACATGATAAGACAAGCTCGTAATGCGGCTAAAAGCCATCAAAGGACTCGGGACGAAGTTTTTAATGGAACCAACCGTACAAGAGTTTAGTGCGATAAAATTTTAAAACAAATGCTTTAGATTGTGTTTGTGGGAGAAGTGCTAGTTCCAAGCATTAATTGTAGACTCGTTAGAAGATGATGTTTGCTATGATTGTGCTGTAAAGTGTTTTTACTTGTACGAATCTCTTTTTCTCGCCTGTTTGCATGTTTCAAGTACATTTTCTGTACTTTTTTTCCCCCACTCTTATGAATCACCTTTCTTGTTATTTGCAGACTATAAAAATGTTGTAGTTAAAATTCTCCTGGTCATCAATGTGGTGTAGAGAAGTGATTCGTTTAAAAGGTTGTGAGGGTGCATTTAGAAGGCTGCTAAGGGGGTTGGTAATGTAACACATGCTTGGAAGCTTTACCATGTTAGTGCTTAATGGAGAGGGGGGTAAAGGAGGGGGTGAGGGGAAGATTCTTCTTTATTGTATCACTGTAAAAGCAATTGGTTAGACATTTGGTGTGGGTTTTCTTTTCTTCTTATCACAAATGGTCTACTAGACTAAGATAGAGAATACTTCTTGTTTTCTCATATTTTTGCCTTAATAACATTTTTATAATTTATTGTATTTTTCTTACAATGCCATTTTTAACAGCGTCGTTGGGGCAGTCTTGACATAACTCTTACGCTGTTCTTACCACAATCTTGTAATGTGAGAGTAAAGAAAACCTTTGCAGTTTCATTATGGTCTGGTTTATTCAATTAGCATCAATTACAGGATGGATGTGTGTGAAGCCAACTCTTGGATGAACTGACTGACTGACCCTGAATGTCTCAATGGGGCAGCAGAGAAAGCCAACATTGACCTTGTATATTCCATCTGATATTTGTGAACATATTAAGACTTATAAGTAGAGTGTTAATTTTCCAAACAGATCCTCGTTATATTTACAAAAAGTGCTATCAATCTGCCTGTCTGTCTGTCTGTCTGCCTGTCTGTCTGTCTTATTTATAATATATATAATTATTACAAACATTATTATTATTATTATTATTATTATTACTCTTTTATAGCCTCAAGCCATTCCATCCTTGCCACCTCTGATTAAGATCGACCAGACTATTCCAGGTGAGCCACACCCACTTTACCATTTATGCGATATCAACATTGATTGTTTGTTTTTGTGTGTGTTATGGTGGGCGTGGCAGTTGGTTATACTGCAGTGTACAAGAGGCCGATAATTGAGCTAGCCACGTCGCCACCCGACGGTCGACAGGACAGCAGCAGTAGTGATGCTGTAAGTCAGAGAGTTGAGGAGGAGTGAGGGGCGGGGCTGATGACGGGGGTGTGGCTGATGGTAAGGGGTAGGGCTTATGGTAGTGTGTGACTGGTGGTAGGGGTGGGGCTGACAGTATGGATGTGGCTGGTGTCAGGGGTGGGGCTGAGGGAGTGAAGCGGTGCATTCAACTCATTACATTTAGTCACTAAAGGACAGATTTTATTTTGGATCTGAAGTGACCTAGTGAAGTCGCAGGATTTATTTAATGATTGATTGATTGATTGATTGATTTGGTATATTGATGTTATTCCCAGATTAAGTTGCCATAATAACCAACAAAAGGGTGGATACAAGCCCAGTAAGGGCATACGGTGTAATAGCGATGGACCAGTGAGTTGCATATTTCATGTAGTCCTCACTCTGAGCTGCCATTAGCACCTCCACACTTTGCCGGCACACCATCTTTCTCTCTTACATTCTTAGTCACCTCTCAAGTCCTTCACCAAACAAGCACCAGGACATGTGATGTCAAGGTTGCTGACCACTCAATGGCCAATTATTAGGTGAATATAATTAGCATTCCAAACCATTCAGTGGCAGAAGTTTCTTTCCTGCAGTGTGTGCCTGTCATCCACAATACAGTAGATCCTGAGAGTGCTGAATGAAAGCCACCTGCTGGTGTTTTCACAGTATATTTTACAATGATGTTGATACAGGAATTTTTTTAGGCCTTTTTACGGGGGGGGGGGGGGGGGGGGGGGGGGGGGGCATTTGCCTCCCTGGGGCTGCGTTCTGGGATAGTGCTGGCTGGCGGAATTCAGACGGTCTATTACGACATAGCTACATCATACTTTACTACTGGGGGGGAGGGAGGGAGGAGGGGGGGGGGGGAATGTTGAAAGTGAAACACGAGGTCCTTTGTTTTCAAATAATGCCAGCAAATTAACAATTAGGAAGATTAAAGAAACCAACTGTCTGTTTAATTGGAAGAAATTTTGTTATGATATGAGAGCAGCTGCTGCTTCTGGTTAGAAGAACACACACTCACTGCTGGCTGCACTGCATGAAAATGAGGATAAAGAAGAGTATAACTCTCTTTCTGGAGGGCGGGGCAATGTAGGCCGTGACTCCGCCCCTTTACCCCAAGGGGAGTCTGTTGGTGTACTTTGTGTGCCTTGATAAAGATTTTTTTATTTGTTTGCATTAAAAGAAACAACAGCAATACCATGAACCCAAAATTTAAATCTTGTTAGCCGATGATTGTGAGGGAGATATGATCTGTAGCTGCATAGAGACCTGAAGCTTATGAGGATTTCCACTGAATTTGAAGTGATCGTATTTTGGCAATGCATTCTGCACATACTTTAAATGTGTGGAATAAAACAGACAATGTCGTATAGTGTTAGCCTGGGATAGTTGTATTATCATTTTACTACAAATTGTCAAGTTTACATCTGATAGTTTGAGTTACGATAAGACAAGATTGATAGTGTTATACATGGAGACATTTAGTCATGGGGTTCGGACATGTAATCACTGTGCATGGCAAGCCACACCCCCACTGATCGGCTCCAAGGCATTCAGCCTATTTAGTATATTATCTTGCCGTATTATTGCACAAACCCTCCTTCCTTCCTCCCCGCCCTGCTGCCAACGACTTTGACAGCTGCATCATACTTATTAATAAATATGATCATTTGTGCTCTATGCAAGTACTTCTGAGTTAGAAATTGTCAGTCAGTGAGAAGTACTATTATACATTGGGTATTCCCCATTCACATTACACTAATACTGTAACCAGTAAATTAGTGTCCAGTTAAAGTTTCCATGACTTTTCTTTCTGTACAGATGTTTCTGGGTTGGTACTGAATTTTCCCATACAATGTCTACCACATGGTATTGCCTCATAATGAGATCGTTTCCTCTAAAGTATATTACTAACCAAGTTTCTCTTGTAGTTAAGTCTCTCTTCGTGTAACTGCACAAGTAAATTAGGAAAGTAGTTCCGAAAACGAAAGTAGGAAGTCATGAACTGCAAGAGTGTGGTATTGCCTCTTGCAGTGGCATGTGGTAACTGTCGTGCATGTGGTAACTGTCGTGCATGTGGTAACTGTCGTGCATGTGGTAACTGTCGTGCGTGTGGTTTAGTGTTTACACATCAGCTGACTTGCTGTATTGGGAGGCAATGCTCTGCCATAAGACCTAAGGAATGGTTTTATTGCTAGCTACTCTTTACCGAATTGGAACTAGATTGTTGTGTTAGGCATGAGGTGGGTGTGGTGATGAACTTCCCGACTAAATCCACAGTATTCACTCTACAAGGCTAATAATTGCAACATATTTATACTCATCTTGGCTTGGACAGTCAGTATCATTGATGCCTGGGGGCTTACCCCACTGCCACCGATGACTAAGGGCATCTCTCATTGGTACAACATCTGCCTAGCTACTAAGTGCGGTAGACTATGAGAAGTTAGATTACTTGTGAATAGATGCAACTTTCCATTAAACCAGCAAACGTATAATTTGGAATGATCACGTCCATCTCCACCCACTTACGTAAATTTACGTCAAACTTTTTTCTACAGCTCTATATATATATCTTTTTTTTAATTGGAACCAAAAGAACTGATGTTTAGAGCCAATCAGAGACTATTGACAGATCTGATTGCCATCCCCACAGTGTCAAATGATTTGATATTCTCAAGTTACTTCATTTCTGAAAATGTCTTCCTTCATCTTTCCATTTTCCACCATTTCCTCCTCCAGTGATCACTGGCCTATCTTTTGCCAGCCAGATGTTGGAGCTTTCTAGGAATGAAGAGAGATACCCGATACAACGGTCTCTTAGATTCATGGCGTGTGTGTATTCATTTCAAATGAGACAGTTTGCAACTTCAAATATTCTGTGGCTTTTATGTTTTTAATTCCAATTGTAATATGAACTGGTGGCAGTGTCCTGTGACAGACTTGCTGGATGCTATTGGAAAGAAAAATAAGTTTGTTCTTTTTTTTAATTTGCGTGCAGCTTTCCTAGATCTGGACATCTTCTCTTATCTGAGATGCTAAATTAGGACTAAATTAATTAAGTGAGGGGGTGGATTGGCTGAGCTGATTGAAATTACATTGAATTACTGGCACTTTCAAAGTTGGGCACTTCCAAGGCTGAGCTCCTTCCCGTCTTGAGCTGCTGGAATAAGAAGAAGGTTTTTACTTAGTCTTGAAGAATTCATTGTTTTTTTTATTGTATTTTTTAAAATATGCAGATAGTAGTACTGTGTTTTTTGGAAGAGGAAGGGGTTATCTGGCAGTGCACATATTAACGTGTGGTGTTATTTTTGTGCTTGTGTTAGTGAGCTGGTTTAATATTGTATAATATTATCTGGCTCTCTAGAATAAACTTTCAATATGGCATTCCAAGATTTGACCTATCATGTGAACTTTCACTTTGCCTGCCAAGTGGACCACACATGATCTTCCAGATATTCTGTTCCTTATTACTCACTATAGCTGGAAAGACATGGTTGGTACTCTTGGAAGGGATGTGGGTTTTGGCATTAGTCCAACTTCCTGTCAAGTGGGAGTTGTGTTAAAAAGCAGCTGCTCCTCTCACCTGCACAACAGTTAGTCTTAGTAGCTTTGAAGTGTAAGTGAATTGTGATTGTCTATCTGAGCTTCTTGGAAGTTACTTGAGAGAGAGAGAGAAATAGAGGGCTCTATGGTGAAAAGTCAGCCATGTTTAAGCTTGCCTTCTGGGCTGCCTCCTAGCACTACAGCTAAACTGGCAGCTGCAGCAGCTAACTTGTTGCAGGTAAGACATACTCCTACAGTCCTCCAAGTTGCTGGAGGATGCTAAAGACCTGACACAGAAGTGGGATTATAGCAGTCATGTGTAGCTGATTATGTCTATTGTCTGGAGATGTAAAATATGCGGGCTTGTTGATTATTTGTTGCTGTTTTTGTTTATTTGTTTGTTTATGCAGAATTCTGAAAGCAAGCAGTCTTCCCCATCGCAGCAGCATCCAGGCAGTGACACTGGTCTTCCTCAACATTACAGGCCCAGTAAGTTGCTAGCGTGAGGTTCACTCTCCTCCTGTGGGCCACAGGACATTCCTCAGGATGGTGTTTAGATCACAGAGTTGCAATTTGAGTGAAGAAATATTAACTTGCGCTTTCTAAAGGAGCAAATTGGAGGCATAAGTCTGTGTGGCTGGTAGAAATTAGGAAGTCATGATATTTTCTGAATGTGTCTTTTATCTTGTCCTACTTGATCTCTTTATATTGGATGTTATTATGCATTTCAATGAATTGTTTATTCTTATAATTATTTTGATTTTTTAGTCATGCATGTGCCAATTTTAGTATATCACACAATGTCACTGCACCAACTGTTACTGTAGTGATGGAATCAAGTTGTGTGTGTGTGTGTATTGTTGTCACTGACTGCCAGTAAGAGAGCTGTGTTTGTGTATGGTAGGATAAAGCTAGGGACTGAAAGTGGGGATAGCTGTGACTCTGTGCATACACACTTTCACTTTTCTTTTGCTGGAGTTTAGTTAAGGGTGAAGGTGGCTGGAGGACCCCTAGCTGAGCTGTGAGTAGTACTTTCAGTTTCTGTCATGTGGTATTGTTTATTGTAAGAGCCTTATCTCAGCCAGCACTTTCACTTTCCCAGATGCTGGGTTGCCATGGTGCTCACAAATGCACACATGTGTGTGGTGAAGTCTTGCCACTCACAAAAAAAAATTTTTTTTTTAATCCCTAGTTTCAGTATGTCACCACAGCCATACCACAGGCCATTTCCTTAGCCCCTTGTGGTCGGTGGCTCAGAGTGGCAAGAGAATTATGTTTACCACTTGGACTTTTCTTTGTGTCTATTGTCTTCTCCAATCAAAGGCAAATGCTGCCATTCTTCACTCTCTTCTAACACTTTTTATTATGAATTGCAGCTATTATAAACCTGATGCCCCAGCAAGCCCCGCCTACCACACTGGCAGTCTCTACTTCATCACCCACTGTCCAGGGTGACCTCACCCCCACACTGGCCCGCCCACTGGTGGAGCCCATCGACTCTGACCGCCCAGAGAGGATGCGGGACTGGCTGGTGAGGATGATTGAGAGCGGGAGGTTCCCGGGACTCAAGTGGTTGGACGTTGAGCAGACCATCTTCAGAGTTCCATGGATACATGCTAAGAAAAGGGACTACAATCAGGAAAGGGATGCTGCTCTCTTTAGGGAATGGGCTATCCATTCAGGTAAGGGATGATCTTAGTCAGGTTTTGGAATTGTGGCTGATTTTGCTGCTTGAAAACGGCCTGGGATGATATGGTTGTTAGATTTTTCAGGTAGTATTCTGTATGAAGTTCGTATTTGTTACATTGGAAGTATCATCCATTGAATTAACACTGCGTATCGATTAAATGTTGAGTTTTTGTGCAATGGTTGGCGCCATTTTTATCACCTCTTGCTCACTCTCTCACTTTGCCCTCAGGTAAATATGGGGACGGTTCTGATGTAACCACTTGGAAGATAAACTTCCGCTGTGCTCTGAACGGTCTGAAGGATATTGTAGAGAGGCGTGATCTGGAGGAGGCAGACTGTCGCGTGTATCAGATGCTGCCTAGCTCTAGCTCGGCAAGGAGAAGGAAGAGACGCAGGCCAGGGGGCTTCTATCTCATGGACGGAACAGTGGGAGGAGCAGAGGCGGGGTCACAGGGGCTGGACAAGGATTTGAGGTCGCGGATCGAGCTGTCAGGGATGAATGCAGTGAGCGGATCTATTGTTGGCGCTCAAACACCCACTCTCTCTTCTGTTATCACGCCAACTTCTGGAGGTAAGCTCACAGGTGGGTGTGGCTCACAGGTGGGTGTGGTTTTATGTGTGACATGATTATACACAAACTTTAGTTTCCTAAGTGTCAAGAGAATTTGTTACCACAAGGACTTTTCTTTGTGTATTATCTTCTCCAATCAAAGGCAAATGCAGCCATTTTTTACTCTCTTCTAAATACCTTTTTATTATGAATTGCAGCTGTTATACACTAAACGTGTTCTCTTACGCTTATATACATCCATTCTCTTCACAAATTCTTGAATAATTATAAATTAACATGAATTATTTTTAATGTAAATGAAGTCGTGTGTATATAAATATATATATATTTATTTATAGTGATTGTGCTACTTATTTCAGCTAAAAGAACATTTAATTTACTTGGTTTTCCCCTCCCCCTCCCCCTCCCCCTTAGGTGTTCCTCTTCAGGTGTTCCCTATTGTTCCAACAGGCACGCCCCTTGGCACTCCAACGGCCACACCTATCAGAATTGTCGGTTCTCCCACGACTCCGAACTCTAAGGTTGGATACCTGCACAAGTTGAAGACTATCGAGGTGCCTGACAACGCTCCCGTCGTCTCTCCGGTGTTCAGTAGAATATGTGAAGCGGAGGGTTGGTTTGCCAGCCACCCACCCACGCCACAGACTCCTGTGAGTAGAGCCTTTTCACATCTTTGTCATCACAAAGGACTAGCTTTTTAGAACTCCCTATTGAGTTTGATGTGGTCAGTCATAGAGATAAAGTTCTGGCTTTGTATGGCTTACATCCAGATTTACTGGGTTTTTGTTTTTTTTGTTTTTGTAGGGGGCAGTGGGGAGGGAGAGGGGGGGGGGGTGGGAGAGAGGGGCTTTCTAAGAATGTGGGAGTGCCTGGTTCACTTCCTGTGGTGAAATATCATATTTGTTTCTTTGCCAGTCTATTCATTTTTAAGCAGTGGATTTTTTTTGTTGCTAACTGCTTTATTTTAATTAATTACTATTTGTTCCTTTTTTATTAATGGAGGAACAGGAAGTGGCTTGTGGTCTCTGACCTCAAAGTGGCACTATTTCCTTTCATGTTTCTTGCACTTTCAATGTTTAAACAAACCTCTAGCTAGAGTATGGAAACTGAAACTGCAATTAGATGTTGCCTAGGTTACCCGGTATGTTTTCATAATTGGATTGGAATGATTGGGATGGGATGGAACGGATTCATTGATCTCTTATCTCCATGTAGCTTTCTCCGGTGGGCGTGGCACACTTCAGTCCCAGGATAATATCACCACCTTATTCTTCATCCCCTACCTCGTCATCTTCGTCCAACTCCTCCATGGCTGTCGCCTCTTCCGCACAGCAGAGTAAGTATCATAACCACACCCACATCCAGTTAGGTCTATACGAGAAACGAGAGTTATGGTTTGTTGAATACGTGTCAAGATTTAGTGATTTTGTTAGAGATCAACTTTTCATTTTTTTATTATGTTAATTCAGACCATGCCCCCACAATTAGCCTCAATTCACTGGCCGCCTTATCGATTCACCCGTCTCTCCACACAGCTCCGGTGTATTCTCCACCCCCAGAGTTTAGTTCAAGTAAGCCAACATCATCATCATCAGTAGTAGTAGTAGTAGTAGTAGTTATTTTCTTCCCTTTGAGCAATTGACTATTTTATGTCCCTTTCCTTTCTTCAGATCGTAATGCAGTCATCATTCGAGTCTTCTACGGTTCCATTACGGTTCACTTGGAAGCCCTGGACTGTTCCAAGGGGGCTAGGATATTCTATGGGCCCCTGCATCGGCGAGACATTCTGGACCAGCAGGTGGAGGAGAAGCTGTTTGGTCCTCTTGAAGCACAGCAAATATCCCTTTCCCCGCGCCACCCTGCCGGGAAAGCCCAGGAAATATTTCGCAGTTTGAAGCGAGGAGTTGTGGTTGAAGTGAAGGATGAGTGCATCTACGCCACTGCGTTATGCCGCACCGTCATCTACTACGGGACCACACCCCTCAAGCACAGTGGCACACTCCAAAAGGAAGACAAGACCCAAGTCTTTAACTATAACCACAAATTTCTACCTTCCCTGAAGTACACAGTTGAGGGGCGTGCCCAGCCGCCGAAGCCCTACGTGGTGCTGAGTCTGGGGCAGCCCTGGGGAGGGGAACGCCCTCTGGCCAAGAACCTGGTAACCATTGTGGTGACCTACTGCAAAGCCCTGCACGATCTGCAAGTCAGACAGACACTCATACATGACGAGCTTCTGTTTGAGGCCCAAGAAGCCAAAGATATCCAAATCGTGGAGGCAACCAACGATGACTTGGAGGCAGAGGAGTTCCTCAATCCAAGCGCAAGGGAACCTGCCACGCCCAACTGAATGATTGTGATCCCTCCTTTGGCACCGCCCACCACCAAGTAGTTACCATAGATACATACTCTTATGTGTTTAGACACTTGCTCACTTCTGTTGGGCCGAGACGTCACTTTGAATACAAACACTCGCTCTCTCTTGGTCTTCTTTCTCTGCACATTTTCTCTATTGAATAATATTTTTGCTGTCTTATCTTCACGAAGTCTTTTTTGCATTATATACTCAACTATTTTTTGTTGTTGTGTGTATACTATTTTTTGTATATAAATTATTTTTTGTACTGAAGACTGACAATTCAATTTGCTATATGTGATTTAATTATTTTTGATTGTTCAGCTTTTGCTTGTTAATTAATTTAAACCTAAAACACTACTTTAATTACATCCATCATCATGGCTGACTGTCCAGCTAATCACCATCATGGCGGATTGTCCAGCTAATAGTACGTGTATATCAGACGTACTTGGCTAGCTCAGAGCCTCGCACGCACACGCCCGGCAGTCGTTTGTAGCTGCACGGCAGTCCATGGGCGGGTAATGCCCAGGCACATATAAGGACTTGGCAGTAGCATGTGTACGAGTGACGTGAATGAGAAACAGACACTACAAATGCTTGGAAACCACTTCCTCTACTAATCGGTTACTGGGAAAGAGAGACACTAGCCCGCTCTTAGCTTTGTGAAACAACCCAGTTCAAATTTGTCTAATTTCTATATGAGCAATAGGAAATAGTTTTCTTGTTATTGTTGACCCACTGCCATTCCTGGTCAAATAGACTCACTAGTAGTACTAAGTGTTCATTGGCAAACTTAAGTCTCTGTCTCTCTGTGTATCTTCATGAAGTAAAATGAAATGACCTCTTATTATGTGCACATACATCCATTAGCTTATCCCAAGTCACTGTAATTCACAATAACTTTGAACTTCTCTTGTGCTTAACACGCATACCGGTACCCAAGATGAGTTATGGTAAAGGGTTCATGTTATCACATACTACTTTAGATGTGTGAAGAAAATCAAATTATGAATATCGAAATAAATACAAAAGTACACTCAGTGGTCATTTCTGTAGCTTACGGCGAAGGAATCTCATCCGCTTCCGCCATTTTCTGTACTTGTGCTTGTTCATTTTCTTTCTCCTTTTCTTCAGAATGCTGCTGCAATAGAGGTCGTGAACTTTGCTGAGCTCACCAGCCTCTTCCTCATGCACCCTACAATCCTCCAGATAGTCTTCAGGGCTATGCTTCATTTCTGTCACACTCCTTACAGAATCTATCCCAGTATTCCTACAGTTCAAAGCATACTTTGTTAAAATACTAGTCCCCAAGCCAGTCGTTACTCCAGGAATTGTCTGTCCACGTTCTATGATAAACCCCTTCTTCAACAGTAGCTCAGTCTTCTGGAAAGAGTGCATTTGAGGAAGTTGAAATGGGGTTACACTTCTGGATTTGTCTTCAGAGACGAGTTTCATATAACCGCCTGTTGTGAATGGATTTTTTCTTGAGTGTGGTGTGCAAGGTATTATTTCGCTGCGATGCTGAGGATTCGAGCTTGAGAAACAACCTAGCACCGAGGTACAGAGAGGGCGAGTCTGAAGAAGAGTATTCCACAGAATTTTGCACTTGTCCATTATGAACAGACAACAGGAGACTAAATAGAAATGGAAAGGGTCGTCTAAGACTGAACTTGAATGTAATGTCAGCTCTAGGTAAGGGGGAGTCTGCAGTGCCCTTATAGAAAAGCACAAATTTGAATCACTAGTATTTATTGGCTCATGAATCACAATGATCCGACGGTTTCAGAACTCAGGTAGTGTTTATGGCAAGTCAAGTGTAAGAAAGCTGCTCCTTCAATTTTCATGAAATAATGTTTTTCCTCGTAGTGTACCTACTTAGATATAGAATTACTGATGTCCAAAGAGACTTGTCAGATTGCAATTTTTCTTCAGTCACAAGTAGATGAGGCAAGCCTTTAGAGAAAAGGGGTAATTGAAATGGAGGAGAAATTTGGAGAGGACCAATTTTGCCCTCATTTGTCATTTGAATTAGTTTGAATTGGACTTGAGAAAAAGCAAGACCTGGAAGAAGGTAGACACTAGGAGTGTAGAATGACAGCTGCATTGTGTATGTAGTGTTGGATAGCTGGAGAAGACTAGAGTAAAGAAACTTAATACCAAGTACTATCAAAGCTAGCTTTCACTTAGAAATCTGTCACCAAATTGTCTTTTATAATCTTTTATAATGACACTAAATTTTTTTGATAAAGATGGCTGTTAAACTCAATATTTTCAGGAAATCAAATAAGATCTCATATATTTTCAAGACATTAATTAAACCCAATCACCCTTCACTTCAAACCTTTCCTACAAACTGTGCCACAATGGAGATGCACACACTAATATCACCATACTTAAAAAGAAAGCACTGTTAATTTAAGTTCTATTATATACTTCCATTGCTTTTTTATTATTATTATTTTAACTTGTATTGTATGATTTCGAAGGGTCATTCTTGACGTGGAATCGGTAATTTCTAGATTAAGTTAGTGGACTACACACGTCTTTTTTATTTAAAATACAACGTTTCGATCGAAGTTGCTCGATCTTCTTCAGGTGGAATATAACTGAAATGGCTGGGTGATGGTGATACAGAAGTTTATAGGTATGAGATATAATAGAGCAGTTGGTGACTGAATGAAGGTAAAATGGGTGAATAACCAATAATTAAGTCAGTAAGTAAAAAGAAAAAATAATAATATTGTTGATAAGAGTCTATTGATGCTTTTATTGATGTGTTAATAGATGATAAGAATGAGTCTGACTAGTGGGGTGAGGAATGCCAGAGTAAAATGGGTGAATAACCAATATTTAAGTCGGTAAGTAAAGAAAATAAAAATTAAAAAAAATTAAAAATAAATAAAAAATAAAAAATACAATATAATATATATATATATAATTATATATGAAATAAAATAATAAAATAAATAAGTAAACAAATAATGATAATAAAGATATGCACTTATGTGATGTTGCTCATCCATATTGGGCTGATGTTAAGTCCTTGGTCTTGGTTAAAATTTGGAAAACTTTTGATGTGGATTGCCTCCTTAATTCTTCTTCTATGCCAGATGCTTTCTTTTTCTATGACAGTGCTGCCTTGCCAGTCAATTCTATGGTGTTCCTCCAGGCAGTGTTGTGCAACTGCTGACTTCTTAGTTTCAAAGTTCTTGCAACACCTCTGATGTTCAGATAGTCTAACATCAGACTATCTGAACATCAGAGGTGTTGCAAGAACTTTGAAACTAAGAAGCCAGCAGTTGCACAACACTGCCTGGAGGAACACCATAGAATTGACTGGCAAGGCAGCACTGTCATAGAAAAAGAAAGCATCTGGCATAGAAGAAGAATTAAGGAGGCAATCCACATCAAAAGTTTTCCAAATTTTAACCAAGACCAATTAAGGACTTAACATCAGCCCAATATGGATGAGCAACATGCATATCTTTATTATCATTATTTGTTTACTTATTTATTTTATTATTTTATTCTATCATCTATTAACACATCAATAAAAGCATCAATAGACTCTTATCAACACCTTCATTCAGTCACCAACTGTTCTATTATATCTCATACCTATATAAACTTCTGTATCACCATCACCCAGCCATTTCAGTCATATTCCACCTGAAGAAGATCGAGCAACTTCGATCGAAACGTTGTATTTTAAATAAAAAAGACGTGTGTAGTCCACTAACTTAAGCTAGAAATTAACTTGTATTGTTAGGTGCAAAATTTAGCTGGTGCCCATCCATCATAGAAACGGAATTTATACTGCAAATTAAGAGAGGAAAACTAGAGAGAACAAACAAACAAACAAAAAAAAAAGAAAAAAAAAAAAAGGAAAACCAAGAAAAAGAAAAAAACAGCTAAAAGCATCCCGGGTGGGACTCGAACCCACAACCTTTGAATTAGAAGTCCAATGCGCTAATCCATTGCGCCACCGGGACAGCCGGCAGCTGTGGTTGCCAAGTTACTTTTTAAAAACGTGGTTTCTAATATTGTCCTCGTGTGGTGCAATACGGCAAGCATGCGCAAGAATCCATAACCTGAGCCTAGATTTATAGGAAGAGGTGAGTGAGTTAGGCTTTGTCTTTGAGGGAGACTTGACTTTGATATTAAAGAGAGATGTACGTGTATTATTTGATGGTTCAATATAGGTTACCTTAGCTTTATATTATGATATTGTGTGTTTGGCGGTGTGCACATGTAGGTAACGATATCTGTGAGTTTTACTTACTGATCCTTTCTTTTGTAGCATGGCGGATGAATTTGAGGGTGGTGGTGACGCTGGGGCTTCCTTGACTTACCCTGCACAGTGCTCCTCGCTCCGTAAGGGTGGCCATGTCATGATAAAGGAACATCCTTGCAAGATAGTTGAAATGTCTACTTCAAAGACTGGCAAGCATGGGCATGCCAAGGTCCACCTGATTGGGATAGACATTTATACACAGAAGAAGTATGAAGATATTTGCCCATCGACACACAATATGAATGTACCCAAAGTGAAAAGAACAGATTTCCAGGTGAGTAACTTCATTGTCTTCTCTCCCTTATTCCGCATGGAGTGTGGTGTGTGAAGAGTTCTGACAACTTGCAAGCTACTGCCTATTTTCTTATTAGTGCACACTTACCCATTGGTTTACATTTAGGGTTAGATATAGTTCTCAGCATGCAGAGCATGTTGGCATAGAAACAAGGGGGAAATGAAGGTACATGCAGTTTCACACTACCAATGGAAGCCCTGTGGACTGAGGCTGATTGCTGTACTTAGTTATAAAGTAGGCAAATGTTTAGAGAAGGTGAAAGAGGATTATGAGTGAAGTGATTTGGTAAGGAATGGTAATCGTTATACAAACACATTGTAGAGACTGTGTGTGTGTTCAGTTGGTGGATGTGACCGAAGGTTTCCTCTCCTTGATGACGGATGATGGTGACACAAGGGATGACATCAAAGTACCTGAAGGTGACATCGGCAAAGAAATCAAAGATAAATTTGAAGGTGTTACAGACCAATCATTTTTAGTCACTATTTTGGCAGCCTGTGGTCAAGAAGCAGCTATTGCTATAAAAAATATGCCCAAATAAAATGGACACTCATGTGGGCAGGTAGGGAGAAGACTTTATTATCATTTTGGTATCTATTTTATTGACTGTTGGTCGTCATCCGTTGTTGTGACTATTCTTTCTTTTTTTCATTTTCTCTCTGTTTTATAGTAATATACGGTGATCATACTTACCTTTGCTAATGATTGTTTAGTAGACTAATAAATATGACTATTACGATAATTTTCTAAGGTTAGCGGGTGCAAGTGGTAGGATTTGTAATGTTAACTTATCTCTTTTTAACTACCACCATATGTCAGCACAGAGTTGGTATAGCAATAGGGTTTGATGGGTGTGGTATAAGCAGTCTGGTTCTACTACGAGTTAACAGCATTCTGTGATGTACTGTGCACTCTAAATAATGCCCACTGCAGTAACTGAATGTTTGTGGTTGTGTGCATCAGGTCCACCTGTTTAGGCAAGTAAGAGTTCAAACCTGTCGGAGTAGCTGTCACATTGATTGCACCACAAGAATTATTTGTAGTGTAATACAACACATTTAATTGCACCAACTCCCAGTAACCAGCTGGTACCATAGTGAAATGTTGCACCATCACTGTGTAACTAACTAGTTGGGCCATATACAAGTTATGTTCCTTTTTGGGTTGTAGTGTGTTGCTAATGGCTCCAATGCCTAGTAGCTGGGAAGTGACATGTTACACCACACTACTCCAACCCATAGATAACACCAGCTGTATTATGCATGACAGAGTGGTGTACTGTTTTCTATTGGCTTGTGTGGGTGCTCCTGCATAGCGGGTGAACTATCTCGGATTCATCACGTTCTAGCCTGTAATGTGCAACACACCTTCATTACTGTAACTGCATGGTTCTCTTCTTGTTCACACTTACCAGTTGGTGTGATTGTGAGGATTGTTTGAATGGCCACACCTCCACCATTATAGCAGCCAGCTGTGACTAGGGACACTATGAACTTACATAACCAAATTTAGCACTTCAATTACATGTTCCTTCCCATCTTTAATTTTTTCCCTTCATGACACAAGACTGTCAGCATCATCATGCTGGACACTTGCCAACTCTTCTTATACTTGAATTTTCTTGCAGTGGATTGCATACATAGTATGATCTGGTGATACATAACTTAGACTCCATTGAGAGACTGACGCTCCTTCTGATGATCTTGCCTAACTATCAACTGCCAGAAACTCCGCACTAACTTGTCAACTGGCAAGATTGTGATCAAAATAAAGTACACAAGAAAGCCCATACATTCTTAGTGGTGTGAGAAAGATGGTGGGTAAGGTATTGGACACGTCCATGCTCCACAGAACTATGACACCTTCAAACATCTAACTGAACGCAATGAAGCTGCCTTGTGAGTGTCTGGAACATTAGACAAGTGTAAGTGGTGTGTGTGATTCATCGGAGTGGACATGCATGCGCCTTGTCTCGACACTGCAGTGCATAATCACAGAGCCAGTGTTTGCATTGCACACTATCTTGTGAGTCTATCAATAGTTGCAGCTGAGGTGGAACTTTTCAGGAGTGACAAAAGTAACGAGAAGCTTTTATACTGTCAAGTGCTGAGAGATCCATGCACTTGCTAGTAAGTTGTTGGTACAAGTGGAATTGAGCAAGTCTTTTTGATCACTTGAAGAGTTTTCCAAGAAGTAGTTGCCATGGCAATGGTTTGACCACTAATTGACACCTTCTGCAGTAGTGGAGTAGGAAGATTGTTTCATATTTTGAGAACCAATTTCAAACAATGCATTGAGTTGGTAAAGAGATGAGAATGAAAGCCCCCAAATAATGCCTCCCTGACGGTGAGTGCTAGCTACCTGCATGCAACCAAGTCACTAATCCTTCATTGTTAAATACTTCATATGAGGAAATGTGCAATGAGATTATGGTATATACAGATATAATCAGTTCCTACTGGATTCCCATGTGGAAATTTACCGGAGGAACGTCACAGCAACCACAAACTCACTTCCACACCGACACACAAGAAGATGAAAAACAACAACAACAAAACAAAAAACAATAAAAGAAAAAAAGAAAAAAAAAGAGTAAAAAAAAAATGCACGAACACACGTGCAACAATGGTTTGTGTATTGACAGCATGACTAGTTTACTTGATGGTACATTGTTCTTCACATGCTGGCTCCTCTTCCAGCTCCTTCTGGCGCTCTGTCGTGTCAGACCTGGTAAAGGAAGGTCATAATTTAATTGCACGTTCAGAGCAAAAGGAAATCATGTAGGTAACAGAAACTTACGGTTTGTCTGGATCCTCAGCCACTTTAGAAATCCCCAAGGCTTCCAATATTTGCTCATTAGATGCATGATCACCAGGGACTTCCTCGTGGTGGTTAAGTAACACACGCGTGCCATATCTGGTCACTATCAGTAGACCTCCATTCTGTAGTCCATCTCCAGAGAGATTGCCAGACACATTCCTGGATCTGGACTCAGACATAGCTGTTCTGCTGATACGAGAAAGAAGAGCTTTCCAAATGTTGATGAAGTTGAATCTCCTATAGCCCAAGTCCTGGTAGGTCTTCTTGCCTTCATCAATGTAAACCTCTGCATATGAAGAAACAATAGGAAAATACAAGGAGTCAAAAAATGCGGCATGTAAACAGTAGAAGTGACCGTTCAAAAACAAACAAAAACAACAACAAAAAAAAAACGGATGTATCTTTCTTATCTTTTCTTGCTGAACAAAATAGAATATGAAACTTAGAGAAAATACACTAATGTTTTGGTGAGTTAATGAGACACCATCAGAAGTGCAGTAAGATAGATTGTACATGTTGTGTATCAGTAGAGAATGTGTTGGAATGAAATGGATGACTACTGGTTACTGTCAGATATAGCGAAGCTGACTAGCCTTGGGGCAGACTTAAACGCTTGAACTAGTTCAAACTGCTGACCACAAAGCCTTCTGCTTGCAGGTATCTTATATCGAGTTCAAGACAGCAATAACTCTGTTCAGCAAGACATCAAGGCAATCACACTAAACCTTTCTGTGCCACTAATTGGTGAAACTCCTTCATTTGAATTCCATACTTCAAATTAAAAACAAACAACAAAACTTTGGGTGGATGTCTTATCAGAATGGTTTCCATAGTTACCATGTCTTGGCTTAGTTGTATCTACCCTTACATGCACTAAAATATAAATCTTCACCTCTTAATGTCCTAGATATTAGAGGTGGAGTATGCCAGGAATGCTAAGTAGACACTCCATGCACACCTGTAAGCTCTGCTAGCCATGTACTACTGCTTGTGGATAACGCAATTAACAAAACCAACTATTGATCTACCTGAGTAGCTTACATACTCTCAGTGGATATCCTCTGTGGTTTCAAAGATTCACAAGTGAGCCAAAGAATAAATAAAAACAAGAGAGGAACCAAAGTCAGTAATAGTAATGAGAAGTACATAATTAAAAACAACAACGAAAAACAAACTAAAAACAACAGCAAGCAACTCCCCCCCCCCCCCCCCTTCCCCCCCATCATTTGGTCATCTTTTACAATTTTTTCATGATCCTTAGAATGATTGGCACCTCAATTCTGTTGCGAGTTTTCTCTTTACCCAGAAATGCTCACTGATTATTATAATCTGTAGAAGGTTAATATCTACTTATGATATCAATAATATTTATGAGTAGGTTCACTGAGTTACTTGACTACTTCGTTCAAAACTTTCAGCCAAGATAGCAAGCAATTATGAAGGCTAAGGATAATGTTTCCAGAGGTGCATGTGCAAAACAACAACAATAAAAACAACAACAACAACAAAAACAAAACAAAATATGGTAAAGGATCACTGACTCTACAGTCTGAGAGCAGGTGGTAGGGAGGGCAGGATTGACTGCCTTTATAAGGTCCCTAATCGTATGGCTGCATCTACCTCTAGCTAGCTAGGGCTGTTAAATCTTTAGTGATAATTGGAAATTACTCACTGAAGTTTGGCAACACACTAGGAGGCCTCTTCCTGTAGAAATAAAGCATTTTAAAATAAAAGTTGCATCGATATCACCGCTATGATGTTTGTAGCTGGTAATGCCGATATTGTGACCAATGGGGTTACTGGATTTGACTCATGACTTCTCACAGCTCCGCCCACACACAAACGTGCGAGCATCATGAATATAACATGCTGACCATCACCTGCTACGAGTTAGCGAACTGAAATATCGGTCAGTGCATATCGGCCGTGAAAAAAATCCTACACCAATGATAACTAGTGGTATGCTTGAGCACAAATGGCGAGCGAGCCTTAAAAATTACACATATACGGTAAAGGGGGTCCAATGCCATAGTAACCACTCCCCTCAACCGTTTGAATTGAAAAAGAAGCAACAAAATCAAGTCACGTTATTAAAAAATTTCTTTGTGATATTCTTAATAGTAGTTGTAACGCACAATACTTTCACACAACTGAACATACCTACGCAAGACTTACCTTCGTGGTTCGTGTAGTGGACAATGAAAATAAATGCTGTTGAGTAGGGCTTATAATTGTGACAAATAGCGTATTAACTTACCACCTCCACTAACTCGAATAGAAATGGAGCTCCAGTAAGTTTTTGCACCCGCAAAACAATCCAAAGCGGTAAACAATTCAATTTATAAGGCGATACGGGTAATGGTCGCTACACCACAGGATTCTGTTTAGTGAAGTTTGGGACGGGGTCGAACGCGGAGCGAACACAAAAATACGGAGGGTCAAAGTACAAAATGACATACATACGTCCAAACATATATCTAAATAAATAAATAAACAAACATCCCCGATTTTCGATTGTGTTACCCCTGTAAGTGTCTCGCTCGCTACGCTCGCTCGCCAATCAACCATGTAAATAATGACATTTTTGAGAGGGATAGTGACGCGGTTTAGATAATTCTATAGTTAGCTGTTTTTTGTTAACTAGACACACGTCAATAAACTTTAATTCTTATACAACGTTTCGACGTTGTGTTGAAGTGTATAAATCCCGGGTACTACCACATAAAGCATATAGTACAGCTTAGGCTAATATGCACTTTCATCAATACATCCATTGCTAAAGTGTCTTGGACAACCATCAGCCTGGCTCACACCCATTTGCATGGAGTACCACTCACATGGCAACTTACATAATATTGGTTTCAGTAGAGACATGAAAGAAAGAACAACAATAGCAAATATAACAACACATCTTAAATGTGTGCATGACCTCCATGTAACCATGCCTCACCGCCATCGAAGAATTTTCCCGCCACAAAGTCCTGTGCCCCGAGTTCCTCCAGCCCCACCGCCACCATGTTGACGTTGTTGGCATCCATGGTGGGCCTGAGCTCGCTCAGTTTGAGCGCGCCCAGGCGACAGAACTGTCATCCAAATCTGCGCATGAAGTACACCACAGCTGTCTGCTGAGACCAGAACGACTTGAGGGGGACTACCTGGAGAGTCAAGCGTGAGGAAAGTGTGTATTAATAGATATGACTTTACATTGGGTCTGCATTCCATGCTTACTAAATATGTTCACTATTAGACAAAGGAAATAGCATAGAGTTCCACTAAATAATGTACTGAATCATCATTTTTAAAATGGCTGACTAACACTTTAGTAAAGTTTTCCAAAAAAAATCTTAACTTCTACAAGGATAGGCAAGTTGCACTTCTCCAGGTGTCAAACTTACACCACACACACACTGCATATATATATAAAGCCACAACTTCAATATAAACAATAAGCAAAAAAAAAAAATTCTATAGCATGTAAAGTTCACTGACCTCCTTGGTACTGACGCTCTGCTCATTGTTAATTCCAATTTTCTCCAGAAGTTGCTCGTCACCCATCTTGGCTGTAAACAGAGTTCTACTCCCCGGTACGTAAAACTTGTATCCACAGAAGACGACTCTAACGTCGAGCGTTAGCAAGCGAGGACTAAGAAAATTCCTGGAAGTCTGCACAATGAGCATGTACTCAGAATGAGCTATCCACCCATATTAAGTGAGAGCTTAGCAAGCGCCTTTACTATAGTCAGCAATTATTGTTTACCTGCTCACATAATTTTATGTAACGGAACTGCATCTGTTCGTATGACCACTCTTTACCATACGGAGGTAATGACACGCCCATTAAATCCGGAGCGGTCTGCGAGATTTCCTTATAGACGTTGTTGTTCCCGGTAGCAGGTCAGGTAGCCGAGTCGCTCACGATGAGTTCCAGCAGAGGACGCCCGGAAACAGAAAAGTTGAAGCAAAACCTGGAAGAGCAGTTAGACCGCCTTGTAGCTCAGCTAGCGGATCTGGAAGAGTGCAGGTAAGCTTTAAGGTGTCTCGTTGGTTTATCTTTTGTTTTAACCACGTATGACAAACTGTTATGGCGACACTCTGTCAGGGAGGACCTGGATGCAGATGAGTATGAGGAAACTAAAACAGAAACTTTGGAGCAGCTCAAGGAATTCAATGAGTCTCTGGCCAAGATGAAGGGCGGGGACATGACACTGGTGAACGAGCTCAACAGAATGCAGCTGGCCATCCAGGCAGCCATCAGTGAGGCCTTCAAAACACCAGAAGTCATAAGAATGTTTGCAAGGAAGCAACCTGGACAATTACGCAATAGACTAGCAGAGGTAGATAGCAAGAAGTATAGATTAGGAGTTCCTCTAAACTACTCCCACCATGTTTACCTATAGAGACGTTGTAACAAGCAACCCGTATTTAGACATTGTGTGTTTGTGTAGATGCAAAGAGAAATGAAGATTGGCAAGATATCTGAAGACACGTACACTCAACAAGCAGTGGAGATACTGGCAGCTCTCAGGAAACTGGGAGAAAAGGTAAGAGATGATTCATTCATTGAAGCCGAGTGCACAGAGGTAGGAAGTGATACAGTCTTGGAACTGAGAGAAGTGCCTGAAGTAGTCAGACTAGTACAAACTACCAGTACAAACACACGGCAAGACAGACATAGGCAATGGCCACCGTACAAGAAGAATGTATTTGAGTCATCAGTGTGGGCGCGTTGTTATCATAGAGCAAGGTCTTGTTTATTGTTAACACAAGGTGATTATGTTAAGAATAAGTGAACTAAGTAATTATGAACTATCTAACCTTGTGCGTGAAAATTAATACTGACAGTGATGTTACCAACTTAGACATGAATTTTGCCCACTTATTTTTTGTGGCTGCACAAGCAGGTGACAAGTGTCAGCAGATGGCGTGGAACAAGCAACAATGGCTGACGACATGTTGTCTTGTCTCCTTTAGCTCTTGATTGGAATCCTATTCACACACCTTTTAAAAAATAACAATCAAATGTTTTAAGCTGGCAAGGGTATTGGCTTCACCAGTAGAGCATTCAACAGTTCTTGTTTACTAGAGAATACTGCCTGTAGCTATACATTTACATAACATCATTTAGTTTCTTTAGAAGCAAGATTTAAATTTCATGTTCTTTGCCGTCCATGTTGAAAATGGCTCATTAGTTGCCTGAGCATTCAGTCAAGAAATTTGTTTCTAGGCATTTTGCACGAGAGCAATTTACACAAGACATTGACATCTGTTAACTACACATGGTTGCATAAAAATCACAATTCAGTCTGCACGTATCTCAGCCAGTCTCTTCAAGTTGTGTGTTTGTTTGTGTGCTGTATTAGTTGTGTGTATGTGTGTTTGTTTGCAGCTGACTCCAGTTGAAATAGACTTCCTGACTACCAACTCAAGTGCTGCCCTCAATGAGTTTGAGAAGGTAGCAGACAGTGGAGCTGCAGGAGCTAAGATGTTAGCTCTGGCTGGAACGCAAGTGGAATCGGCACAGAAATGATGGACTACCACGCCCCCTCCTCTCTCACCCTACACCACACCCACCTATGGTATCTATTCACTGATTTATTCTTTGGTTGATGTATTATTACAATCATTTTTCTAGTTCTCTTTCATGTCAGATTGTGAGTTCTTCAAAGCTTTCTTGCGTTGCTTTCTCCTGGCACTTGATCCCAGCTTGGGCTTGACAGGAGCTTCGGTAAATACGGCTCGTAACATCTCCTGTCCTCCTTCACCCAACTCTCCCCACACACTGTGCTCTTCACCTGCACTGCTACGTAGCAATGCCAACATATTGTGGACTTGTACCTACATGTGCACACATAAACACACGCACACATACATACACACACAGTAGTTAAGGCAATGTGTTTGACATACACACACACATAAATACCTTCTTGAAGTTGTTGGCAACTTGAGGGAGATCCTGTAACATCTGAGGGACTAGAAGAACAGCCAGCAACTACACACACACACACACACACACACACATTAATTTAAAAAGAAGACTATATTTTGTCCAGCAGTAAATCACATGACCAGAGGAACCTACTAACTGGATATCTCTGACAATAGGAGAGGAAGAACTGAGGAGGAACACTGGAACTCCTACACACACACACACACACACACAGTAGATCAGAGTGAGAGAGCTTGTAGTCTGTAATAATTAATGGAACTCAAATTAATGTATAAATCAATGGGGGTGTGGGAAGTGCCACACCCACAACCAACTCAAAAGTGTCCATCTAACATGATATCAGTAATTAACACATTTACAAGACAGTAATAGAAGGAACAGATAATACTAGCACTAAAACCTCACATGAAAGCTATGAATTTCCTTATTAGTGAGCTGGTACACATCAAGGCATTATCGGAGGCATACACAGGCACACACATGTGTAGCTACATGGGGCACATTGTGACCAGGCATTAAATTTAAAACTAACCATTGCTCTGTACAGCACACATAAATGACGTGCTCAGTGACACACCTCAGCATACATACTTAGACTTATATTTTGCAACATTTTACACAGAGTAAATAATAGCTAGCTAATTACATGCAATTTGAAGTGACCAATACATGAATTATTGTCTAAATATTGAATGGCTCCTGCCTCTTCCTATCTCTCACAATAGCACTTATCACTTTTTAAGAGTGCCCGGCACATAGCAACGCCTGGCACATAGCAACGCCTCGGTGTCGTTAGTAGCGCACTCCAGCTAGCACCTACCACAAAGTCACGCCACGCCCAGCTTTGCAACAAATTAGTGCCCATGAAATGCAGCTGTGCCACACCTACCATTGTGCGCATAAGGTACGGACAGAGCAGAGTCAATTTGCGAACTAAAATCCTCGCATACAAAAGCAATGTATTGAGAATCTATTCTTGTGTACTGCTATGGAAGAACACTGGTTGAAATTTTGCCAAAACTTGGAGCAGCAAGGAGTCTACCCTGTAACAATGAGATGTTGTTAATGTACGGAAGTTTACAGTGCACTCTTCAACTGCTGTTTAATTTTCAAGCCTTCTAGTGTGAGTACAGGAATCATTAAACACCAGTCGAGGAGGACATTTCTCTTCAGTGAGCTGTTTTAAATATTTCATCAGCAGACTAATTTATTTTTAGGAACCAGAAAGAGAATAAGTTCCTTTATTTAGCCGAGTACTCACAAGGCTGAATGGGGAAGAAACTACACATTAAGTTGTTGTTGTTGTTGTTGTTGTTTACTTCGTAGTGTAAATTGTAGCCCAGTCAACATTAGTGCTGAGAACACTATTAGTTGGTTACACACTTCAAAAGACGGCCTAATTATACACAAGTGCACCTCTAACACGTATATTGCCTCGGGTGGTTTAGTCTTCTCACTTGCCACACAATCACTCCAACTCATCTACGCCAAACAGATAGGCAAACAGAATATTGTGTGTAAAACATAATGGTGGTATACAGGAAGTCTCAGGTATACATGACCGGACGCCATTGATAGAAACTAACCTTGCTTCATATGCTTTCATTCCTATATTCATTGTTGGCTTAAGTCAACATAACACAATGATAACAACTAGTGATGTGCTTGAGCACAAATGGCGAGCGAGCCTAAAACTACACTATTATTCTAACACTCAAGCTATTAAAAAAACGTCAAAGAGTTTTTAAATTACGCTTATACGGTAGGGAATTCAATGCCATAGTAACCACTTCCTGCAACTGTTTTAAATACAAACAAAACAAACAAAAAACAAGTAACATTATTTGCACATTTTCTTTGTGATATTCTTTAGCTAAGTAAAGGCACAATACTTTCACATAATTGAACATACCTACACAAGGCTTATCTTCGTGGTTACTCTAGTTGGACAATGAATTTTCAAGTAAATACTGTTGCGTAGGGCTTATAACTATGACAAAAATAGCGTATTAACTTAACACTGCCACGAGCTTGAATAGAAATGGAACTCCGGTAAGTTTGAGTTTTAACTGCACCCACAAAAAAGAATTCAAAGCGGTAAACAATTCAATTTCTAGGATGATATGGGTAATGATCAATAAACCAGAGGATTCATTAGTAAAGTTTGGGACAGGGCCGAACAACAAGCTAACACAAAAATACGCGAGGGTAAAAAAAAAAGACATATATGTCCACACACATATTGTGGTGTGCTTGAACACAAATGGCGAGCAAGCCTAAAACGACACTATTGTCGAAAGATAAACTTCTAACACTGGAGTTACTAGATTCAGTGCCATAGTAACAACTCCCCTCAACTGTTTCAATTGAAAAAAAAAAAAAAAAAAAAAAAAAAAAAAAAAAAAAAAAAAAAAAAGTCACATAATTTAAATGTTTTCTTTTAGCTAAGCAGTAGCTGTGAAGCACAGTTTTCACACAACTGGACATACCTATACAAGACTTACCATAGTGGTTAGTCTTGTGGACAATGACTTTCAAGTAAGTACTGTTGCGTAGGGCTACTAACTATAACAAATAGTGCATTAACCACTAACTCGAATAGAAATGGAACACCGGTAAGTGTTTTTTAACTACACCCGCAAAAGAAGTCAAAGCGGTAAACAATTTAATTTCTAGGATGATACGGGTAATGATCAATAAACTAGAGGATTCTGTTTAGTGATTGAAGCTTGAGACACAAATACGAGAGGTAAAATCCCAAGAATAATAATAGCACAATTAGATAATACTAAGATATCGAAACATTTGGTAAATTGTGTATTTTTTAGTTGATCATAAATAATTTAAAATTAAGTTGTTCATAATATTAATTAAATTGTATTAAAAAAAAAAGAAAAAAAAAGATAGATTGTTTTTTCTCTTCTAAGTTCAGCATTTCTTCCACCTATCATATTTTTTCCTCTGTTTTCTTCCCAGTTCACTTTTCGTCTTCCATTTCTTCTGCCTCTTCCACCCCTCCTCTTTCCTCTCCCTCTCAGTCCATCGCCCCTGCCTCTTCGTTCATTACCCCTGCCTCTTCGTTCATTACCCCTGCCTCTCAGTCGATCACCCCTCCCTATCTATCTAGGTCTCTGAGGGTATGCAGAATGACCTTTGCTCCAACACACTCATTTTAGTGTGAAAGGTCAGAGAGAAAGAACATTTATGAGGTGAGTTCAATTACAACTCAACTATACAAATCCTACATATCAAGCATCCAAGCATACCTACAATTTCAATTCTTACTCTCCTGTACACATGGCTACTGTCATGATCTTGAGATGTGTGTGTGGTTTAACTCAAGGGGAAATACACCTACATAGTCTTATCATGAAGTGAATCTTAATTGAGACACTTCTTAGCTTGCTGGTCAGCAGTAGCAACCAAAAACCACAACATAAAACAAAAAAAAAACACAACAAAACAGAGACACACACCTAAACTTTCACACAGTTTTCTACTACACAGCTTTAGAATATAGTACCCCGCCACATAGTGGCACTTGACATATTGCAAAGTAAGAATGCAGTAGCACAAGTTATCTTGCTCAGTTATCATTCTACCATTGGTTAAGGTTACATAAGTTTCCCTCTCCTACTCTCTATCTGAGCTTTTCTTCTACCCCATCTCTCCTATCTTCCGCTCTACTTCTTGAGTCATGGAACCCCCTTTTCCTGTCTATCTCTCCTGCTTCTGAATTTCTGTCCTACTTTGAGAAACTTTTGTCTTCTATTTCGTACTTTTAGTGGGGCAGATTATTCCATATTTTGGCTCAATTGATCAAATGGTGATACAAGCACCAAACTTTGCATATAGATTCACTTTGGGTCATTATTTGAGAAAATAACATTAGCCACGTAAAAATTCAAGATGGCTGCCATTCAAGATGGCTGTCAATTGTGAAAATTTTCATGCACTTTTCCAGTCAATTTTTGTTTGTTTCTAACTATGCTAATATAACTTGCACAACAATGATGCATAAGTGATCATGTATGATCTTAATTTTAAATTTAATTCTAAGATTTGGAGCTTTTAAAACAGACCTTGCTATGGCAAGTTATTGCAGTACAACTGCTATGGTAGGTGCAGAAATGAAAAAGCAACTCAAAGGCATTCCAAGGATCGTGAGACCCCTTTTCCTGTGTATACAGGAATGGCCATACATGCAAGGATGACATCTGGTTGAAATGCTCCATGACAATGGTAATAGCATTTCATATGATCGAGTCCTTGAAATTTCGGCACAGTTGGGAGAAGCAGTACTCACAAAATATGTGCAGGATGGAGTAGTTTGCCCACCAAGATTAAGAAAGGAGCTGTTCACAACATCAGTTTTGGACAACATAGATCATAACCCGACTGCGACAACAACAAGCACATCATTTCACGGCACAAGCATTTCCAGCTTCCAGCATCCAAGTGCAGATAAGAGAGGTTAGGTGTATATGAATCATTGAAAATCAGAGAAGGTACCTGTGGGAACGCCCCCAGATAACCTCACAAGATCTTAAGGAATGCACTCCCTGGAGAACTGAACATTAGTTTTGTGTTTGTGCATTTACTCAGTTTTAGCAGTAGACCTGCGTCCTCATTTGTGTTTGCATGTCTTTTTAGTTGTCAGCTGTCTAACTGTAGTCGGGAGGAGCCAATCACAAACTATATAAAGGCAAATCCCAAGAATCATTCTTGTCTCACAACTCTAGCTGTCGTCATTGCGTGTCTTTAAGTGTCTCTTAGTTAATTATTATTATTAAACAAATTGACTGGACTAACACTGGGGCGCAAGAAGCGGCTGCTCACAGAGGATTGAGAACTGGTGGCAGCATACTACGAGTTGGGTTGAGTGTTTCAGCAGTAATCTTACACTGGTGTGCCAAGAGCCCCCACAGCCTGGTGACAGCGGTGGTTCGACTCGAATCCAGCTCCATCGAAGTAGAGAAGAATATAGAAGTTTCAGCTAACATTGTGAGGCCAGCCATTCTAGTGGAACAGAAGTGGTGACTGAAGAAGCTCCCAAGCTGTGTGCAGTGGAGTGGACTATCAGCTGTGTGAGAGATCAGTCATTCTAGTGGAACAGAAGTGGTGACTGAAGATACTCCCAAGCTGTGTGCGGTGGAGTGGACTATCAGCTGTGTGCAAAAGAAAGCAGAAGACTTGAATCTCAAAGGAAGTGAACTAGACATTATCTTGTGTTGTTGGGTGTATTCACTGAAGTTTATTAATTTATATATTTTTGTTATTTTTTTTTTTTTTCTCTTTCTGTCTTATTCACCTTGTTTATATATTTTTGTACAGTTTCCAAAGTCTGCGGATCCCAGCTGGTACTAGTGGATGCCGCCCAGGAAAAGAGCCCCAACCAAGAGGAAGGTAGCTATTAAAAGCTTCACTGAAACAGAAGAGAAGGATTCAAGCATTTATGACTCCAGTCAAATGTCAAGTGTGAATGTTTTTTGTGATAATAATTCGGCAACATTGGAGTCCACTCAACTCGTCATTTCAGAAGCATTGGAATTGGAAGATTGTTTATCAGCAAGTGGTTCAGTCGGAGTTGTCTCCTTAAAAAAAGAGGCAAAGGCTGAAGATATTGAGTCAAGTGGAGAAGACCAGGAAGAAAAGTCAAAGATGGATGCAACGGCTGAATTATTGGGGTTAATGAAAACAATGCTTGCACATCAACAGAAGCAGTTGGAAGAAGACAAGAAGGAGCGGAAAGAATCAGAATTGAGAATGTTGCAGCAATTAGAAGAAGAAAAGAAGGAAAAGAGAGAAGTTGAATGGAGAATGGAGAAAGAAAGAGATGAAATGAGAGACAGAATGGAGGCATTGGAGCTGAAGAGAGTGGCAAGAGAAGCTGATGCAGAGAGAAGGAGAAAGAAGGAGAGAGCTTTGAATAAAATTTCTAGCTTTAAAGACGGTGGAGACATTGTGCACTATATTCAGCTATTTGAGCTGGAGATGGAGAAGGCAGAGGCAGAACAGAACGAATATCTGAAGACATTCGTTAGCAAGTTGCCTCCACAGACATTGGATTTATGTATTGATCTAGTCCACAGTGCAGAGTCCACATATGGGGATGTCAAAGATAGACTGCTTGATAAAGGAGGTATCAGCAGACGAGAGCTAGAATTGAAACTTTTTTCAACATGGAGAACAGATCATCACTTATCAGATAGAGTGAAGATGGTCACTATTCTGATGGACTTACTGCGAAAGCTACTGATGAAAGCAGAGACCAAGGCAGAGATTATTAACATGTTTGCAGTTGCCATATATAGGACAGCGCTGACAAATGTGGAGTTTCCTTTGTATGACATGAGAGCTCCAAGTACTGAAACTGAGCTCATGGAAACTGCCATGACATTGAAGGCTATGCAGGCATCACGAAAAGATGAAGACAAGTTCAGACACAGTAAATATAAACCTGGATTTCATTGCGGCAAGTGTGGTCGTGAGGGACATAGAGCGTGGGATTGTAGACAGCAGAAAAGCTATGACCGGAAAGAAATAGTTTGCTATGCCTGCAAGGAGAAAGGTCATATAGCTCCAGAATGTCCCAACAAGTACAAACCTAAAGAATATGAAAAAAAAGAGGAGAGAAAAGGAGGAGAGGAGAAGACAAGAAGAGTTACAAAGAAAGCTAATTGGTTATCCATTGGCAAGAACAACAAGAAGTTTCCTTGCGAAGTTAATGGAAGGAGTAGCAAGTATGTACCTGACTCTGGTGCTGAAATAACTTTAGTTCCGGAAAAGTTGGTGGATGAGAAGCAGTACTTGTCAGATGTCATCACAATCCAGGGTACTACAGGCATTATGATTGATGTCAAAACAGCCAAAGTGAAGTTTAACGTACGAGGAGAAGAGTTTGTGGAGATTGTAGCTGTTGCACCACCTTCTATACTCTGTGATACCATTTTATTCTCAATTGAACTGGATGAAGAAGAAGCTACTAAATTGATAAAGAAGACTAACAGCAATCAGAAGGTTCAGGTGGCTACAGTGGAAACGAGACGTCAAGTCAAGGAGAGAGAAGAGATAGATAGGCAAGCTATTTCCAGGGATGAAGAAGGAGCAGTAGCAGTCGCAGTGAAGGAAGACAAGGTTAAAAATGTGAAAGAAGAAAGGGAAGTGGAAGACCAGATTGTAGTAGTTGAAGAGGAAGTGAATGTACAGATTGAGGAAGTGAGTAAAGAATTAGGGGATGTGAAGAACTTAGCAGCTGAGATAGATGACTTGGGAATTGAAGTGACTGAAGAAGGTTCCACAGAAGAGGTTGAGAAATTGAAAGAAGAGGATTGTTTGCAGCAGCTGTGTGTTCCCAAGCCAGCAGACAAGGAAGACTTGGAGTTGCTAAGGAAGCAAACAGTGGAAGACCCTACCCTCAAGTACTGCAGATCTCTGGCAGACAAGAAAGAGAGGGGTTACTTATGGAAAGACGGCCTTCTGTTACATAAAATTTATAGTGACTATTATGATGTTGTAACAAGAATTGTTTTGCCCTCCTGTAGACGGAAGACGATCCTAGAGATTGCTCACAATAAGTCTGGACATTTCTCTGCACGAAGAACTAAGGAAGCTATTTCAAGGTTATTCACATGGCCTGGGATTGCAAAAGATTGTGAGGACTATTATTTGAAGTGTTTGAAGTGTCTGAGGAAGAACAAGAGAGGCAGTATGAAGGCTGAAATGATAGAAAGACCAGCTATTTCTGAGCCATTCGAATGCATTGCAGTGGATATTGTTGGGCCACTCCCGAAAGGAAAAGGGGGTTGCCAGTACATCCTTACCTGTGTGTGTATGTCTTCCAGGTGGCCTGAGGCTGTACCATTGAAAACTCAGTCGGCAAGAGAGACAGCAGAAGCCCTGATCCAGATTTTCAGTAGAACTGGTCTACCTTTGACTATGCTGACAGATCAAGGTAGGAACTTTGTGGGAAGAGTAGTTAAGGAGGTTTGTGAAGTGTTTGGCATAGAAAAGTTGCAAACCTCAGCATATAGGCCTCAATCAAATGGGGTAGTTGAGCGCCTCCACGGGACTTTAAAACCCATCCTGGCTAAAGTAATTGATTCCTTGGGGGACTGGGTGAGGTTTTTACCGATTGCATTGTTTGCTATCAGACAGATCCCCAATCGAGATGTCGGATTCAGTCCTCATGAAATGATTTTTGGGCGAGCTATGAGGGGTCCTCTAGACATTGTTTATGCTGGGTGGATTGACAGTGGTGTTCGTGAACAATTGAGTGAAGACTGGGTGTTATCCTTGTGTGATAGGTTGGAGGTCTTGCATGACATTGCCTATGAGAAGGGTTTAGTTGAGAGTGCCAAAAGGAAAAGTCAATATGACAAACATGCTAGTAAAAGAGAACTGAAAGTGGGAGACTCAGTGATGACTAGAATTCCTGGAAGAAATGGTCAATTTGAGGACTCATGGTCTGGACCACATGAGGTAGTAGAAAAGATGTCAAGGGTGAATTATAAGGTGAAAGAGAAAGGTAGTCACAAGAATAGGGTGGTCCATATCAATTCATGTAGACCATGTAGAGTAGAGTCCAGGGATATTTTGGCATGCTGTGTTGTAGCTGAAGAGATTGAAATTGAGAAGGAAATGGAGAGGGCGATTTTATCTGAAGAGAAGTGTGATGATTACAATGAAGGTGATGTAAAAGTTTTGCTTGACAAATTCATAGATGTTTTCAAGGATGAACCTGGAGATAGTGATGTAGTAGAGATGACCATTAAACCTATAGAAGGGTCAGGTGTGGTTTGTAAAAGGCCATATAGTATTCCTATGCACTTAAGGAAGGGTGTTGAGGAACAAATTGAAAAGTTAAAGAAGGCAGGCATTATAGAAGAATCTGAGAGTGAGTGGGCTAGTCCTATTGTTCCAGTTAAAAAGCCTGATGGGAGTGTACGATTATGCGTAGATTACAGAGAATTAAATAGTATTACCCCCTTACAACGCTACTACATCCCCAACCTGCCCGAAATTTTAGACAAAGTGGGGAATAGCAGTGTACTCTCTAAAGTGGATCTAAGCTCTGGTTACCATCAAATTCGTATGGAGAAATTATCAAGTGAGATGACCACTTTTGTATGCCCTATGGGAAAGTTTAAGTACACCCGTATGCCGTTTGGATTAAAAAACGCCCCGGCGGTTTTTCAGCAAGCAGTGGAAAAGGTATTGAGGAAGCACGGGAAAATTTCTGTTAACTATATTGATGATATCCTGATTTTTTCTGATGACTGGGAATCTCACATTAAGGCTCTGGAATTAGTTTTAACTGCTTTGCAAGATGCCGGGTTTACTGCAAAGTTTAGTAAGTGTTCCTTTGGTCGGAAGTATGTGACATACTTGGGGCACATGATTGGTTCTGGGAAACTAGCAGTACCAGAGAATAGAGTGTCTGCAATGGCTGACTTTAAGAGACCTGCTACTAGGAAACAGCTGAAGGCATTCCTTGGCTCAGTAGGATATTACAGAGAATTTGTTCAGGGTTTCGCCAAAATATCATCTGTACTCACTCCTCATACTTCTCCGGCGGCTCCACGAGTGCTAGTCTGGGGTCAGCGGATGGAGGAAGCTTTCAAATCATTACGTGAGTCCCTATGTAAACATGTTATTTTATGTATTCCCACTTTACAGGATGAGTTTACATTGCACACAGACGCATCTGGTGATGGTCTTGGTGCTGTTCTCAATGTAAAAAGAAATGATGCTGAGTCTCCGGTAGCCTTTTGGAGCAGACAACTCCGGGGACCTGAGAAGAACTATTCTGCTTTTGAGCTGGAAGCAACTGCGATATTATGTGCCCTTGAACATTTTTTTTTTTTTCTTTATGGCACACACTGTGTTGTTTTCACAGATCATCGTGCATGCATGTCTCTGTCTTCCAGCCACTTGTTAAACAGGCGCCTAAGACGGATCGCTCTAAAGCTTCAAGAATGGAGCCTAACAATCATCTACAAACCGGGTGCTGAAAATCAGAATGCGGATGGGCTATCTAGACAGGGATGGAGCCTAGAAGATTTCACTGACCAATTAGATGATGCTGTCGGCAAAGACGTTATGGAGCCTAAAGATGTCGTGAAGAAAAAACTTGCCATGACTGATGCTGGGTCCGTCCCCTGTGGTGTTCGCTTGACCTGTCAGGGTCAAAGCTTAGGGGGGGCACATGTGGGAACGCCCCCAGATAACCTCACAAGATCTTAAGGAATGCACTCCCTGGAGAACTGAACATTAGTTTTGTGTTTGTGCATTTACTCAGTTTTAGCAGTAGACTTGCGTCCTCATTTGTGTTTGCATGTCTTTTTAGTTGTCAGCTGTCTAACTGTAGTCGGGAGGAGCCAATCACAAACTATATAAAGGCAAATCCCAAGAATCATTCTTGTCTCACAACTCTAGCTGTCGTCATTGCGTGTCTTTAAGTGTCTCTTAGTTAATTATTATTATTAAACAAATTGACTGGACTAACACTGGGGCGCAAGAAGCGGCTGCTCACAGAGGATTGAGAACTGGTGGCAGCATACTACGAGTTGGGTTGAGTGTTTCAGCAGTAATCTTACACTGGTGTGCCAAGAGCCCCCACAGTACCAAAACGGCCACTGTTCCAGAGCTGCCTGAATATTATACCAACATACCACCAGCGTACTTCACAAAGAAGAACCCCGATCCTCCACAAGCCACAGTCCCAAGTTTGTCTTTCAAAGGCCCTGGCTTGCTAAGGCAATGTGTGAAAAATGAGTATGAATGGCTTGAGAAGATGACCCTCACTGAAGAAGTAGATGATGCTCTGTGTGTGACATGGTCAGCCCACCATGCGGCACAGAAGAGAAGCAAAGCATTTGAAGTCAGCATCATAGCATTGCTGCCTCTGCTTCGTGATCAAGCTCATTCTGTTGCCACTATAAAGCATGTGATGGACAAGGTCAGAGACACAGTGGCATTCTTGAATCCAGGACAAACCCCTGTCATCAGTGCAGATCAGCCACTCTATGCACTAGCCAAGCAGATACAGTGGCACTGGCCAGAGAAATATGGTGAAGACAAGTTCGTGCTGATGTTTGGAGGCTTACACATAGAGATGGCTGCATTGAGTTCAATTGGAAGCCTCCTTAAAGGTAGTGGATGGACAAGTGCACTCACTGATGCAGGTGCGGCCTCATTTGGTACTGCGGAGTCTTTCTTGACAGCTTCAAGAATCACAAGAACACGTCAAGCACATCAAATAACAGCAGCCAGTCTGTATAGGCTTATGAAGAGAGCATACACTGATTACTGCAATGAGGCAATTGAGAACTCCAACCAAGTAATCAATTTTGAAGACTGGTGTGAGCTACGCAAACTTCAGAGCCCTCAATTTCAGTTATGGTACCTTATTCTTTCAATGGAGCTGATTATTTTGGCACTGATACGATCATTTAGGGAAGCAAATTTTGTGTTGTACAAAGATGCATTGTCTGAATTAATACCTTACTTCTTTGCTTACAACAATATCCACTACGCACGATGGCTTCCAATTCACCTCAGAGATACGATGTCTCTCGAACAGCACCACCCTCAAGTGGCCAGCGAGTTTCACAGTGGCAGTTTTGTGGTACACAAGTCTTGCCGGGAATTCTCAGCACTTGCTATTGACCAAGCACACGAACAAGCCAATGCTGTGATAAAAGGTGATGGCGGAGCAATTGGCATAACGGAGGATCCATCAGCACTGAGAAGGTGGATGGTTGCAGGCCCTGAAGTGAGTCATCTAGTTGCGGAGTATGAAGAACTATCAAGTGCCAAAGATGCAACAAGAAGTACTGCCCATCATGAGCGAACCACTTCTGCACAGAGGGTATTTCTTGAGAAAGTAGGCAAGCTAACCAAGGTTATTTCTGACTTGGGAAATCCTTTCCTGGAGGAGTCAAATGATCTGCTCACGTTGGACACCAAAGACATTACCCCCACAAGTGTTCATGAAGTAGTCAGCATGCATTATCAGAGAGGTGCTGACAATTTTGTGCATTTCTGAAGGACCTCAACTTGGATAATGTGGCTCCATGTAGTCACGAAGAGGCAGATACACGTATGTTTGTACATGCCAAGCAAGCAGTAATGGAAGGTTACCAGACCCTCATGATTAAGGCAAATGACACAGATGTTGTAGTAATAGCAATATCTATTCTGCCATCATTGCAAGAACTTGGCTTGCAGAAGTTGTGGATTGCCTTTGGTCAGGGGAAACATCTCAAATGGATTCCAATACATGATATAGTTTCTTTTCTTCCATGCCTTCACTGGTTGTGATGTAGTGTCTGCATTTCGTGGTAAGGGAAAGAAATCTGCATGGCAAACATGGAATGTGTGCAACGATGTAACTAGTGTCTTCAGCAAACTTAGCAAGTATCCACCAACAGTTGGAGATGAGGACATTGAGAACCTGGAGAAATTTGTCATTGCAATGTATGATAAGTCCAGTACTGCTAAAAGTGTGGATGATGCACGATTGGAGCCATATAAATCAATCCCACCCACTCGAGCTGCCCTTATGCAACATTTGAAGTGTTCTGCTTACCAAGCAGGATGTATATGGAGCCAAGCAACAGTGTGCCAGCCTGAAACTCTAAGTCCTGCAGTTTGGGGGTGGACGAAAGAAGCTGACATTTGGAAGACCTGCTGGACTACACTTCCACCTATTGCAACTAGTTGCCAAGAACTGACTAAGTGTGGGTGTAAGATGGAATGTCGTGGAAACTGCAAATGTTATCGTTTCAACCTTCCTTGTACAGCACTGTGCAGTTGCACATGCCTGGACTGATACAATTATTATCATAGTCACTATTAAAGTTTTGTTTAGTTTTTTGTTATTATTGACAAGTTTTGAACATCAAAAACATCCAGGTTGATGCATAAAATTGGCGGCCATCTTGAACGGCAGCCATTTTGAATTTTTACATGGCTAACGCTATTTTCCCAATTAATGACCCAAAGTGAGTTTACATGCAAAGTTTGATGCTTGTATCACCATTTGATCAATCGTGTCACAATCTGCCCCACTATTTAGCCTTTCTTTTGAACACTAACCTCCGCCCGCTATTAGTTGTAATTAATCGCTCACCTTTTTGCCTTCTCTTCCCTTCCATTGTAAACCTACACCCCTTACCTCGCCGATTCCATCCGCTTTTCAGTTACGATCAATCACCTTTTACCTTCTCTTCCGTACTTTCGCCTTCCTTTTTTAAACCTGCACCGCCTTCCATCGTCTATTGCACCCGCTTTTTAGAAGTAACCAGCATGTTGTACTGAATGTGACGATACTTTACCTAACACAAGGTTACGATGCTTTACCGAACCATACACTCATGAATTATTCATGAACACACACCCGTCGTCGTTGTTGTTACTGACACACAAAGTGTATTATTATAGAATTCACACTGACTAGCTGCATTTCTCAATCAGCTGCAATTTGGCGACCCTGGTGGCAAGATGACCTCTTGAGCTGAGTGAGCAGTGGCTGACCACACTATAACTTGTGGCAAGATGACCATGACCTGAGTGATCTTCACTACTATTAGTTGAAAAAATTATTTTTCACACAAAACACTTGCACAAAAAAAAAAACAGTCTCTGCATTTCCCCTCTCACTAAACAAGATCTCCCTAAACATAAATAAATTAATAAATAGAATAAAAAACTGAAAAAAAAAACACAATAAATAATAAGCGGTCTTATTTTAAACTAGTCTTATTTTAAACTAGTTGAGGTTGCCTTGGACAGGTCAAATATAACTTGAAGAGTTCATTTTAGACATGTAATCATGAAAGTCAAGTATATTGACTAATAATTACAATCTTTGCCAACTTCAACATTCTTGGACTACAATTACACACACACAACAACAAAAAAACAACAAAAAAAACTGGGAATATACATTATCCTTCACACATACATGTAGTTTACTTTTCGTGGCTAAAGTAACCATATTAAGGAAAAAATCCACACAGTCTTATCACACTTCAAGAATCTTGGAATATTTATTAGAAAACATTATTATGGTCACTAATAAAACCCTCCAAAGGTACTAAAATTATGACTTAGGAATTCACCTGTCGGGCGCAACTCCCTACACAATTCATAGATGCACTTAGAAGAGCGGTAGCTTCACAAATACACTTAGGAGTGTTCGAAGGATCAGATCACTAAAGTGATCAAAAGTAAACCTGAACAGGCTGATCAGTTAGTGATAGGTAATTAGAATAGACACAAGGTAACTTGATCTTTACAATAACTGACAAATACAACAACTGAAAGAACCAGGATAAATAAGCAAAATAAAACTTGGAAACGGTAAAGTTCGACAAACATCGATGATTGACCAACATCGATGGAATACGACAGAAAATAATTGGCGAGCGAGCGTAGCGAGCGAGACACTTACAGGGGTAACACAATCGAAAATCGGGGATGTCAGTTTATTTATTTATTTGTATATATGTATGGACGTACACAAGGCATTTTTGTACTTTGACCCTCGCGTTTTTGTGTTAGTTCGGTTGTCGACCCCGTCCCAATTGCACTAAACAGAATCCTCTGGTTTATCGATCAGTACCCGTATCACCCTAGAAATTGAATTGTTTACCGTTTTGAATTCTTTTGCGGGTGCAGTTAAAACTTGACAACTTAAGGGTCTTCCATTTCTATTCGAGTTAGTGGCGGTGGTAAGTCAATGCGCTCTTTGTCATGGTTATAAGCCGTGCGCACAGTATTTACCTGAAAATACATTGTCCACTAGACTACTGCGAAGGTAAGTTTGTGTAGGTGCATGTCCAGCTGTGTCAAAGCATTGTGTGTTACAACCACTACTTAGCTAAAGAATATCACAAAGAAAACTTTTAAATAACGTGTATTGTTTTGTTGTTTTTGTTTTTTCCTTCAATTCAAGCAGTTGCAGAGAGTTGTTACTATGGCACTGAAATTCCTTTACCCTGTATGCTAAATTTAAAAACTGGACCTTATTTTCAGTAGCTTCAGTGTTAGAAGTCAATAAAAATAGTATAGTCTTTAGGCTCGCTCGCCATTTGTGCTCAAGCACATCACTAGTAATTCAATAAGTGGTATAATGAAATAAAATGATAACTACAACAGGTGAATGAATAAGTGAAATAATAACCAAAATTATAATAATAATAATAGTTGTTTGATGGCTGTTTCTGGACATCAGGGAGGAAGACTTGAAGAGGCTGCTCAGCTGGCCTAAACATCACACCTTCTCAAACAGCTGCAATTTGGGAGCTTCATGACCTCTTGTGCAGAAACCCTCCAGCAGACTGACCTTTACTATAATTAAAGTTAATTGTCATGCATTGTTTCTATCTCCAGAGAGTACTAAGTTATAATTATATTGGTAGCTCCCAACATATAGTGAGGATGACGTGCTAAAATAGATGAACCTTCAAGTTCAAGCTAAGGTGAGAATTTGTTCAATTAGTGAGACTTAGTGGTGAGGATAGAAGTCAGACTCACAACCTGGAGTAAGCCAAGGAAGAAGTGGATCTGGATATGCAGGCATTACGATCTTCAGAAACATCAATTCAATAAACAAGGCAAACATTTGTTGAATTAATCAGCTAAACAGCTAACACCAGATAGGTCCAGGTTAATAGATGAAATGACTACAAATTGTGTGAACAAAAACTTTCTATGAATAAAATTAACAAATCTGGAGACAATGAAATCCAACATTGGATTTTACAAACACCTCACCCCTCCCTATTAGTCAGGTAATTATGAAGTTCTGCTGTATTACAGTGTTTAATTAGTATGAGTAATAGCACGGGTAACCGTGCTATTTGGGATTAATAGCAAGAGTAACGCGATTGAAATAGCACTCAGCTTCGCCTCGTGCTATTTCAATTGCTTTACGAGTGCTATTGACCCCTCATAGCACAGGTTACCCGTGCTTTAATTTCTTAAAACTGAAGTTCCTGCCATAATTAAGATAAACTGAGCATGCTCTGCATGTGCATAACAAGTTCACTGAACCAGCTATCAGCCTAAATAAAGTCTAACTGCTCTTCCACTGCATTCTGTGCTGACTCATCCAAATAAGTTAAGACATGCCAATGGCAAGTCATGGCTAGATAGTTTAATAATAATGTAAACAGACATTTACAGAAAACTTTCAAATGCATACTAAAATCAAAAGTGTAAATTTTCATCATGCTATATTTTCATTTTGGACACTTCAAAATGAAGAGCATCGTCAACTAGGAAGCTGCGTAGTTCACTATAAGGTAACAAAAGAATGCCTCGATATGGTTTAACAGTACTTCCTGAAGATATTCTGGGTCTGTCCCACGTCATTCTGTCTTTGCTACACTTGGCATTCTGCCTTCCTTGCTGGTTGATAACTTCTATAGTATACGCAACATTCACTGGCCACTTTAACTCCTCATCAAACTCTCCAGGTATAGGCAAGGTAGACACATCAACACAAGGTCCTAACATACTTGACATATTGGTACCCACTTCCACACAGAACTTGTAGCCTCTCACATGAGTGTACATGGCTGGACTCTTCCAGGAACCTGAATTGTTCATTCTCTTCAATCTGCTGAAGTTATCCATCACAAACCTCCTGTTCAACTCCACATGACTGACACAGTGTGAGATGGTTAGTTTATTTATTTGCGACTGATCTATTACACTCTGCAGTTTCTCTTCTAACACTTTTAGTTTGGAAGCATAACTTTCTGATATCTTCTCTTGCACCTTCAGTTTATCCTCTAGTTCCTCTAATTTCTTCTTTAACCTATCTTCCTCTTCCTTGTGTTTCTTGTCTTGATCCTGTAACTTTTGCTCCGTCTCTGCAGCTAGAGAAGCTGTCAAGGTGAGGTGTTTCTGGCTGTTCTGTCTGGCGTGTTCGTCCTGGTCCTCTCTAATGAACCGACCATCACATCCCACACTGCTGAACTCACACTCTACCTCTTCCAGACGACATATCTTCATGTGATCTTCCATCACTTCACGCTCACAACTCACCCCACACATATTGGGACACTGCAAGGCTACATACTTGCACTCTGGCAAGTGTGTGTCTACTACCTCCTCATAGGTGGCTTTGAAGCCGCAGTGCTGGCAGACATGAGGTCTCTTAGTGCACTCTTGAGCCACATGCTGGTCCACCTTGTTCTTGGGGATGGCCTGTAGGCAGTTGAGGGGACACTTGGTGTCCACATACTGGCAGTTGTCCAGGTCAGGGTCCAAGTGAGTGTCCAACTGGTCCAGTGGTCCAGACCAGACACACCCCCTCTTCTTCATGCTGCAGTACACTCTGAGATTGCTGATGAGTCTTTGATTCTTGACTTGCTTAAAAGAAGAGACTTCATTGCTCCCACATGCTGGACAAGGTGTGTTGGTGTCAGCTATACAGGTCTGGCAGAAACTCTCCCCACAGCAGCCAGTGATGACTAACCTCCTAGCAACCAGAGTACACTTCTTACAGAGCAACTCATCAGGAACTGAGTCTAGAAACTCACACTCATAGCCTCGGGGTGGATCTAAAACAGCCATTTTGATAGAGGAAATGGAGCACACGCAGAACAGGTCAAATGCTATAATGATATTCATAACTTGGTTTAAACCACTCAACCTTATAGGGAAATATAGTGTAGCGGCAAAGCTGAATAATTGTGCATTTTTGGATAGAAGCATGAAACTTTGCACATACATAGAAGAGCTAACTATAATAATAAATAGATATGGAGCCACTTGATTTGTCAACATTAACACCTGTTTCTAATTAAAACTTGAATATTAATTAACATACCAGCTAATAAATTTATACTAATATACACATCAATATTAAAGCATAAAATAATGGCTATATACATTGCAGTGCATTAATTACAAGGTATTTTAAGGCCCCTCCATACATTTGTACATTATGGCCCCTCGCTGTAGTCTTCTTCCCTCTAGCAAACGATTTCGCACCTTAGGAAATATTGTACTTTCTATGGTATTCAAAGATCAAACAAATGGACAAACTAAAATTACATTAGTCAGTCAAATTGACATAATCATTACAATTCACATGTGGTTACTTTAGCATAAATTGATGAAGCATAATATTGTCCGAAATAGTTCCTGTGTTCAATCTATTGTCAATTGCATCCTCCTTCACAGTAGCAAAGTCCCGTGCATTGTAAAGCTGTCTTCTTACATTTGCACCTGTCTGTACAGCCTTTCTTACATCCACATGATATAAGTTCATAGCAGGATTTTGCAGCTTCAGGCAATGTAGTCCACAGGAGCTCAAACTGTCCTTCGCTCTCTACCCATCCCCAATCACATGGTGATGGTAAATTGCAGAATGGCACAAGGGCCTGTCCCCAACAATAACCAGCCTGGTAAGTAGACCTTCTCACATGCTGCTCCAGAGCTGCCTGTGTCGGAGGTATTCCTTCCAAAGATCTTCCTTTCTTTGAAGAAAGCTTTTTCCTTGCTAAGTTAATGTTAGAGCATGTGCTTGTGCGGTCATAAAGTAGCACAACAAACCGTTCAATAGTGGACATAGCTTGCGAAGAAATCACTCTTGGTGCAGATGCCAAGTGTAAAAATGCATCAGTCACTTCAGGAAATGTATTCCAAACGGCCCATGCTGTTTTCTTTCCACGTCCTGCGAAAGTTGAAGTGGTGTCGCATCCAGTTATAGCATGGAAAATTGGAAGTGATTTGGACCTTTCTGGCCCCAGGTACGCAACTAGCTCATGTGCTCCGATGTAATGGAAATTCTTTCCTGTCCCAAACGCTAGCCAAAGTTCATCTACTGTGTCATGAAGTTCCTGGACTACCCAAACAGCAAGAACTACTACATCAGTGTCCACAGTACGAATAAGTATTCTGCGATGTCTACACTTTATGGCAGCTGGACCATGATCTGTGTGTCTGCTTCCTCATGATTGCATGGTGCCAAGGAGGCTATGTTCTCACATATTGGAACAGAAATAACCTGTTTCCCATCCATGACAACTAACTGCTTTTCTGTAAGGTTAATAGCTGTAGCTACCTCTGGGGATAGGAAACTGAAGAGTTCTTGTTTATTGTCATCAACACGAAGGAAATCATGCCAATTACCTGGTATAGTAGTAGTAGCAGTAACACGTCTACGAGTTCCCCTTCCACGCTTGGCTCTTGCAGCTGTCTTCAGGCTACCTGTCTTAACATAGCAGTCCCACACAAGATCTAGACGAGATTGGTGTTGAAGTTGAGACAAAATGTAGAGAATAAACTCATTTTTAGCATATTCCATGAATGTTTTGCTGTGGTTAGGTTTCAGCATTTGAACTATGACTGCTCCGTCCAAGATCACTGAAGTGGTCTGTGGTTCATCATGCCTTGATTCAACTAGCTGTTCCAATGATCCCAATAGGTCAGCTTTAGTACCAAAGCGAACTCGTCCATCTTGTGAGAGAGACGGTGGATAGGCCCTGTTCTCATGCCTAAAGAATTCATCAAGATCACCATCTCTAGTCTGGCACGCAATATACAGTCTGGAAAACGGTTCTGAATCATTCTTGGCAAAGGCTAGGTCTTGCTTGCTCTTGACAATAGTTTTGGTCTTGGTTGAAAACAATTGAAGTTTGTTGCGTTTAATAGGATCTTTTAGTGATTTTGATTTATCTACTAAGCGTTCCTTCACAAATAGGTGATACTGATTTCTCCCAATTTCCCTGATATTACGTACAGTTTCTACTGCCGCAGAATGTAAGATTTCCTTCGTGTCCAAAACTAGTAAGTTTGTACTTTCCTCTTCGAAAGGATTCCCCAGCTCCTCTATGACATGTGAGAGCACGAACATCTCTGATAAACTTCTTCTGTGTACTGTTATTTTGCTCGTGATGGTGAGTGTTATCTTTTGTTCTGCTGAACTGAAGTGAAGATTCAAATTCACTGATAACTTGAGCTACCTCATGGCCTGCTATCATCCAGCGTCGAAGAGCAGTTGGATTTTCAGTAAGACCAACTGCTCCACCATCACCTTTGACACATGCCTTGTTCTGTTGTGACTGATCTGTCACCATGGCTGAGAAATGATGCGTTGTCTTTTTAGCTGTAAAATGTCCGGCATTGAATTTATCAGCAATATCTGAGTGCTTCTGAACCAGGCCAATCATGTCCCTCAAGTGCACTGGAAGCCAGCGAGCATAGTTGGTATGGTTCATTGCAAAGAACCATGCTGCCAGCTCTTGTAAAGAATCCATGTAAAGCCTGAAATTAGATTCTCTCAGTGAACGTATATAGCAGAGGATAGAAATTTCAAGATTTAGTGTGATGGCCCAGTATTGAAACTGTGGACACTTCTCTATCCTATTGTTGCACCATGCAGTAAACTCCATTGAATCCTAATGTCTACAAATGTAGTTGCTGTTGCTGTATGCTTCGCAAAATGTGCAGAGTAGCAGCAGTCACTTGATGTGCATACCTGGTGCGTCCAACATGAGCTGCTTGCAGGAAAGACTCTGCTTTTCCAGCTGTAGCTATCTCAGTCAGTACCAGTGCCTGTGTCCAGCCACTACCCTGTAGCCAGTCTCCTGCTGTCTTGAGGGATGCCATCTCTGTATGGAGACCACCCAGCATGATCACAAACAAATTTTCACCATGTGTGCTTGGCCAGTTCCACTGAATCTGTTTGGCAATAGCAAAAAGTGGCTGATCAAGTGTGACAACTGGTGCTTGTCCTGGGTTAAGCTTATTTATTGCAGCCTTCACAACATTCATGGCATGCCGAATCATTGCAACAGAATGAGCTTGATCATGAAAAAGGGGCAATAAAGCTGTAGGTGTAATTGCTATAGTAGTTACTTGTTTATGTGCATGGTAAGCAGCCCAAGAATAATTTCCTGTACTAGTGCATCATCACTGTCACATGCATCTCTCACCACTTGTAGCCACATGTTCTCTTGACCCAAATCAGTTTCAGTGATACCTTTCTGCAGGAAACTCTCAGCTCCACCTGGGATGGGAGGATTTTTATTGGGTGTCACTACACAGGTTGCACATCTGTGTAATAACTTGGAAGATGGCCAACAGTTTTGACATCTGAAGAGCCTCTGATGACTATAACACCTCTATCTCTGCCTTGACTGTCATGATCTGGATGCTGTATCAGTGATATTCCAGTTCCATGGAAGGAATCATGTGCTGTGGTGGAACTTGGGTTATGATCTATTATTGTCTATAGCTGCTGAAGTGAAAACATCACCTCTGAGCTTTGACGGACACACTACATTGTCCAGTAAAAAATTGTCACACACACCATTACCCATTTCTGCAGAAATTCGTAGCACTCTGTCATCATACGATATTCCCATTCCCAGGTGAGGGAATGCATCAACTAGTTCTCTTTTTCTAGTATGTGCATGAAGCATCAAGCCAACGTAAATTGGCAATGGAGTTTCTTGATTGACATTATGTCGTATGTGGGTATCTTGTGTTGCATCTTTTCTGGCTTGTCTAATACTGTTGAATCGCAAAAGTTGAGCAATTGATAAAGATGGAATTGAAGACCGGCAGGACTGATTTTCAATGTTGGGTCCTTCTAGTATCATGGAGACCAAAGTAAGTAGCAATTGTGGCAGAGACTTTTCTTGACAAGAATCAGAAAATGAACCATTGAAAGATAGTTGTGTTTTAAACATATCTTTTCTTACAATATGAGCTGCTTGTGCCAGTTTCACTATATCCCTGTCCAAGTCATAATTGCAAGCTTTGTCAAGTGCATGGCCAATGTCATCTTTGAATACTAGATAGACATCTTCTCCTTTCCTGTGTTCTTGTAGATCAGGAAAATGTGCAAGTATACGCTCCTTCAGCCTTGTCGTATGGACTCGCTGATCTGTGTCTACTCCAAATTGCTTCATTCTGGTCGTATACATTTAGTCAGCTCTGCAAACTTAAACACTGGTGCAACATCTTCTTCTCCTGCAGATTTTTCTATATAACTTACAAGCTCTGCTAACACAATTGCAGAAGTAACATCTGCTTTACACTGACTTTGTTTTTCGTGCCGTTTCTTGGCTCTCACTTGATTGTATAGTGATACCAAGCATCTGTTGTGGTATTTGGCTTCTATTGCAACCATATCGCCAGTACTAAGCTGTGCCAACAGAGTGGTGTCCTCCAAAAACTCGGCAGACTGCCGGAACACGTTGATCAAGTTCAAGTGTTGTTGCTTGATGATACTCTGATCCAAGATCCAAGTGACAGAAGAAGCACCTATAATGAGAGCTATCTACACATGATACATTAGATCTAGTTCGTTTTGGAGGTGTTGCTGCACTGGAACCAGGTTCTTCAGAAAGTTTCCTCTTCACTCTTTGCAATTTCATATTGTTATATTTCATCCCTAGCTCTATGATTAATCAGAGTAGCAACTATCCCATCACCTTCATCCAATCTTCCCAGGACTACAGATTCATCTAGTTCACCAAGCTCACTGAATTCCTGTAAGTTATTGCCAAGTGATCTATATCCAGCACCTGCATCTTGTCTTTTTTATTCTACTGGACACTGTAATGGTTCTTCTCTTTCTTCTTGGCACAAGCAACACTTCTCCCAGTCTATTTGTACTTGTGGCTTCAGGGCAGCACACTTTTCAATCAACATGCTTGCACAGTTTAGCCATACTGTTAAGCACATGTACAGTATAGTGCTCTCCTTTTGAGACTGAAGTGCAAACTCACACTCTAAATTTCAATTAACACCAAGTAACACCTCCATGGGTGACAAAAATAAGTATCTTATTCTTATGCTTGTAACTATACAATCAGAATGTGTTGCAAGTGGCTCCATATCTGAATGTGTTTAGAATAGCAAGGTCTACATGCATACCAAATTTCATGCTTCTATCACAAAATGCACAATTCTTGTAAAAATTGATGCTATGCCGCTGCACTAATACACAAACCTCTAAACCAAGAGTTAAGTTAGAGACTTGCCAAACATCATGTGATACTGTTCCCTCCCTAGCATTCATAAACCCTCAGCATGCATACACAAAGAGGGTTATAGTAGTGGTCCTCTTTGTTTCCTAGAGATTACTGACAATTACCCATTGATTTGGGTATGATTTACTTCGGACGATTTAAGGGTGGCCACACACCGCCCACACAATTTTTTGTTGATGATTGCTATGTACAAATTGTACTTCTAAAAAGAGCCCGCTTATAATCAAGAGTAAACAAACATCAATGCAACAATAGCAAGAGAGTCAGAAGAGAGAGCATTTTCTCGGAGATAGCCTGAGATGAAGGTCTTAGAGCTGTGCAGCTTGGGAAGTCTTCGCTCCTCAGAAATCCATCCATTCGAGTTCAGATATGCAGAGCCTGGAGAATGGCTACAGGAGGAGAAGCAGCCTAGTGCACCTTGCCACGTGAGCTCAGACGAGGACTACTGTATGGAGTGTTGCTGTAAACGGCTATGAGACAACCTGAAGCTAAAGACACCACAACTTCACAAAGTATACTTCTGCTACTACTGTGCGATTGTTTCTGCTCACGTATTATTGAATGGTGGGATATTGGCGGGAAATAAATGTGCGGATCTACAGGTGGTGCGCATTGCTATGTGCGGCCACATTTAAGGCAATAGATCTTTAGAACTTCATGTATGTCCGACTGTCCGGCATTCCACAGTTATAAAACAGCTATTCTTGACACGATCCTTTAGGAGAAGGACTCCAATATTGATAAAGAAAATGTAGTATTGATCATACTCACACAGCCATTGTTGTGGGATTCCTACCACTCCTTATTGGAGACCCCCTCAATCATTGAGTTTAAACTCCATTTACTTGCGTTTTAGTTTAATAATGGTATTCTAGTTACCACATGGGCAGTGACATTCACCACAAGTATAATTCTACATGTTACTGTTCACTAATACTTCAAATACTATGAAGTTGTATGTCTATGGGGACATTATAGTCAGTTCTTCTCACATGCTAATTTGCGAAGCTATTTTGAAACTTAATTGTCAACTAACCGGAAACGGCATAAGCTAGTGGGTAGTTCTCTAGTGTCTCCTCCATAAATTTCACAACATCAAATGTCTCTAGTCACAACAGCAAAATTCTACATTGCTTAGACTTAGTCAAAAATTTAGTAGATCCAATCTCGAACTAAGTACTAAACACCACCACCATCAAGACAACAACAAGAACAATGACAAACTAGATAATGAGAACATGACAATCAACTCCAGCAGAGCTTATGGCAAAAAAAGTTCACCAGTTTTTAAAGAGCTGACAAAACGCATATGCAATCCTGGCAATTCAGCCAGAGATACAGTGCAAATACTGCTCTCTCTTTAAATACAATTGCAAATACAAATACTCATTTCACATGTGTATTATTTAATTGCGTTGGAAAACTTAGAAAGCACATCGCATATATATTTTCTGGTGTCACACACACGATGACCTCAAATGAAATTTCAACCTGTGATATCTGACACCAACTCTACTTTTGAGATTGCAGGAATTGAGCCAGTGACGACGAAGATACACTCAAACATACAGGAGACTAACCCTACAGGAGACAAACAGCAGGAAAATCAAAATATTTATATACAATTGGCGAGTGAGCGAGACACTTACAGGGGTAACACAATTGAAAATCAGGGATGCTTGTTTATATATTTGTGTGGACGTACATATGTCATTTTGTACTTTGACCCTGGCATTTTTGTGTTAGTTCGGTGGTCGACCCTGTCCCAAACTTCACTAAACAAAATCCTCTGGTTTATCGAGCAAAACCTGTATCATCCTAGAAATTAAACTGTTTACCGTTTTGAGTTCTTTTGGGGGTACATTTAAAACTTTTAAAAAATTTACCTGAGTTTCATTTCTATCCGAGTTAGTGGCGATGGTAAGTTAATGCACTATTTTGTCATAGTTAAGAGCCCTAGCAACAGTGTTTACTTGAAAATTCTTTGGCCTTGGACTAACCACGAAGGTAGCTAAGTCTTGTGTAGGTATGTCCAGTGGTGTGAAAGTGTTGTGCATTAGAGCTACTACTTAAGAAAACAACAAAGAAAATGTTTGAAGTGATTCGTTTAGTTTTTGTTGTTTTTTATTCAAACAGTCGTGGCGAGTGGTTACTATGGCATTGAAACCCTATACCGTATACACGTATTTAAAAAAAACTCGACTTTTTTTAGTAGCTTCAGTGCTAGAAGTTAAAATCAACCATTAAACAATAGTGTAGATTAAAGCTTGCTCCCATTTGTGCTCTAGCACATCACCAGTATATTATTTACTGTTTGTAGGCTAACAGAAATATCCTGTATAGTAATACTGGTATACAGAGTTAATGTTAGTTACGACTAAATGCTAACTGATTGTGAGTCGAGTTAAGTGAATTGATGTCCAGTATTGGTTAATGATTTACCACGAATGTTGGAATGTTGTTAGAACTAGTTGCTACAGGCCTAACACACGTGACCAGTTTGAGAAAAATCGGCCTAAACTTAGGTAAACAATTTTGTCAGTATCTTCAGGTAAAGCCTTATGGGTCGATCCCTCCCCCCCCCCCCCCCAAAACAACAACAACAACAACAACAACAATGCGGTAATAGTATACAGAATACAAGACACACCCTCTGGCCTTAGCAACTCCATTATGTGGCTTTTTTTTCACAATCAGAAATAATAAGTTGAACAAAAATATTAAAATGTTGTAGTGCATAGGGCAAAGATAGCTTATGATACAGTTTCCAAATTTGGAATATTGCATCCCAAGGCCCTGTGCAACCTACTGACAGGAAAAAAAATAGAATACCTTAGATGCTGTGTTTAGGCCGAGTTTCCCCTGTGTTCTGAAACAGATGTGTCTATTAAATAGTAAGTTTAGCTGGCGATTTCTAAATAGAACATACACTCATGATGACAGACTCAGTTGGTAGTTGGTGCAGTGTGATGAATTACGTTATAGAACTCCCAAGTGGGTCCAATATTTTGAGTGTTCCACTCCCCCTTTTTATCCACCATGGCTGTTCTAGATCCACCCCAAGGCTATGAGTGTGAGTTTCTAGACTCAGTTCCAGATGAGTTGCTCTGTAAGAAGTGCACTCTGGTTGCTAGGAGGCTAGTCATCACTGGCTGCTGTGGGGAGAGTTTCTGCCAGACCTGTATAGCTGACACCAACACACCTTGTCCAGCATGTGGGAGCAATGAAGTCTCTTCTTTTACGCAAGTCAAGAATCAAAGACTCATCAGCAATCTCAGAGTGTACTGCAGCATGAAGGAGAGGGGGTGTGTCTGGTCTGGACCACTGGACCAGTTGGACACTCACTTGGACCCTGACCTGGACAACTGCCAGTATGTGGACACCAAGTGTCCCCTCAACTGCCTACAGACCACCCCCAAGAACAAGGTGGAGCAGCTAGCTGTTAAGACTGAGCTAAAGTTGGAGGAGCAGGACAAGATATTGCAGACGCTAGACGATAAATTTCAGGAACAAAATGAGAGACTGCAGAAGCAAGACGAGAAACACAGTGAAGAAGAAGATACAATTAAAGAGAAAATAAAGGAACAAGATAAAGAGTTGGTGAAGTTAGAGGATCAGGTGAAGGATCAAGAGAAAATATCAGAAAGTTATGCTTCCAAATTAAAATTGTTGGAAGAAAAACTACAGAAAATAGTGGATCAATCCAAATTAAATGAAAGGACAATCTCACTCTGTGTTAGACACCTGGAATTGAAAAGAAGTTTTGTGATGGAAAATTTCAGTTTATGGCAGGCCAAAGACATCTGGAAGAGTCCAGCCATGTACACACATGTAGGTGGCTACAAGTTCTTTGTAGGAGTAGTAAAGACTATCACACAAGATGATATAACAAAACATGATATTAGTGTGGGCATCTGGTCAATGCCAGGAGAGTTTGATCACGAGTTGGAGTGGCCCGCAAGTGCAAAATTCTCTTTACAAGTCATTCAACAGAAAGAAGGAAAGAATCTTATGTACATCAGTGACCAGATACAATGGAAATGTTATTATCTCAATAACCGATTACAGTTTTATAGAACGTCTTCATCTGCATCTGATTTAATTTTACATTACCAAGACTTTAATAACTTTCTAGTCAATGATTCTCTCCACTTTGAAGTGTCAAAAATAGAATTTGTGTGAGGTATTTGCTCATATTTCTAATTTTTATATGAAGTTTGATGTAGATTTATTTTACATTGACATTCTGTGGCCAAATGTAAAGATTTTAGCTTTCTTTTGATGATGCTGTATAGAACGCATGGGTAAGATATCATAACTCAATTTTAAACTTTGCATAGCAGACCAGTAATGTTGTTCCCACATGCACTCACACAGCTGGGTCAAGTGATCCTAGTTGTCTTATTTTTCTGCATGTGGGCCATTAGATAAAAATCTTAAACAGTTTTTTACTTTTAAACGCCCTGGGCACCTTTCACACTCCAGCTGATTAGTTGCACATAATCTACCACAAAGTCACAACAAATTAGTGCCCTTGAAATGCAGCTGTGCCTGATAGGGGGGGGGGGGGGGGGCAGAGTCAACTTACAATAAAAATCCTCACACACTACAGTAATGGATCCAGAATCTTTACTGCTTAGGAATGGACAAATGGCTATGGTTCAAACTTTGCCAAAGCTTAGGGCCACTCGACCCTATAATGATGAGATATTTTTAATATAAAAAATTTCACTGAAATAATAGATAATAGTTCATGTGGTAAGGCGAGTAGTAAATAGAAAAGTAAAATAGAATAAATCGGTATGGCATACACACAAGGGTAAGAAAATGATACAGTAAATCATCCGTTGTCCGGCTGTCCAAGTTATGGGCACGTCCATCTATTGGGCAGGTTGGCAAGCATTATTCGCGCTTTCAAGTGTGCCTTTATTAGAGAAAGATTTACGTTGCTGACACCCCACCCGGGAATTTTTCGAGGAACGCTACTATGGCTTCTTGTGTGCAGCAGCGAAGAAACGGAGCGTACTTACATAAGCAAAAAAGTTGGACATTATTGAAGAGTTCAAAAAAAAGAAGGAAAGTCACAACGGCTAGTTTCTACTCTCTACAATATTCCAAAATCTACCGTTGGAGACATATGGAAGGATAGAGTGAAAATTGAACATTGTGTAAGTGCTAGTGAATGTTCTTCAGTTATGAAGAAAAAATGTATAGTTAGAGAAGCTGTTTTTGCTAAGGTGGACCAAGCTTGCTATGAATGGTTTATGCAGCAGCGCTCTAGAAGTGTTCCTATCACTGGACCAATTTTGAGGGAGAAAGCTCTGCAGTTTTATTACAAACTGTATCCAAATGCTGATGATGAAAAGTTTAAAGCAACTACAGGATGGCTCATAGTATCAGGAGTGACACTGATGGTGAAGAAAGTCCATATAACTGGCTAACTGAACTTATTGTAGACCCTCTTAGATGATGAAATTGTGGCACTGAGGAATCAGGTGATGAAGAATCAACTCAACAAGTTGTAACTCCAAGTCAGGCTTATGAAGCTCTGGATAGCACAATGAAATGGTTAGAATCACAGGACCCCACACATCTCTTACTGGTTCGAAAAAAGGAGGGATATAGCTACAAAAAAAACAGAAACTTTTGAACAAAAAAAATTACATCGTCATACAGCAAATTCTAGAACTAGAATTCATGGAGGTGTGTGCGTGTGGATGTTGAGCCGCCTTCAACCCAGTCGCATGCCTGCCCCACCCAGGTACCCAGTGACAGACATCTCAGTGTGGATTGAGCATTTCTCACTGATGGCGGCAGTGCTGATTGCGGTACCAGGCCAGCATTTCCCAGAAGTCCCAGCATGGGCAGCTGCGGGCATGCTGCCAGTGCGCTCACATGCCCAGAATCGCCTGTTGGAGGAGGAAAAAGGCTGCTGCAAGTTCCACCTGTGCAAATATGGGCATGAGTGCTTGACAAGCAGTGGGCTGCACACTCCACTTGAATGCCCACAGAGACAGGGCAACACAAGGAATCAGTCGCCAATCTGCACCCCCATAGCTTAAGCATGAAGGGGGCCCTCGGGCTTCCCCCCATAATAGTCAAGGGTAAGTTAGTAACCACATGACAACCCTTACCTTCTACATAAGCAACTTCTGGATGAAACCTACCAATCAGCACCTAGGTACTGTAATTGTAGACAACTGATTGAGCTTATTGTATGAATGTTCCAAGTAAAACAGCTGTCCATGCTTGAAGGCTCTGAACTAAGTTACTGCAAGCGCTTAAAGAGTCTTTTTGAAGGTTGGAGCAGACTGAGCAAACAGCAATAGAGGTATCCAAACCCAGACACAGCCTAGGAAACCCAGCTCTCCACTAATCTGTTTCCGGATGTGTTCCTATGTTAACATGCCTGACAACCTCCACTTACTGGTGGAAGATGATTCTGTTAATAGGTCTCAATACAAAAATTAGAATTTATAATGATAGGCCAGTGGGCTTACGAAACAACAGCAGGTCTCAATGACGGTAGCTTCTTTGATAGTGATATCAAACTACTGCTTGTAAGTCCCCTATTAGCAGACTTTTTTTCCCCTCAAATGTGTGATACGAACACAAACTTCACACTATGCAAAAATAGCACTTCGAAACAAGCAAACTAATACAGCAAATTAATTTTTTTTACACCTTAATAATTGAAAGTAGTAATCGTGATTTCAGTAGGGGTGATAATCAATATACTTTACATTTTTTCTTTCTTAAAAAAAAAAAAATAAATAAATAAATAAATAAAATAAAATAAAGAGAGAGAAAAAAAACAAAAACAAAAGAACAAACAAAACAACAACAACCACAAAAAAAGCTGTGACAGGACAGATATGAAATCTAAAAAAACTTAATTTCTGAGATTTCCAAATAAAGAGCACCATCCACCCTAAATTGATGCAGATCACTACGAAGTACCATAGGTTGATAAAACACAGTTTGTTTAGTCCAACTGAGTTTTGTAAACTCTGTTTGTTTGTCCCATGTTATCTTGTCACTGGTACGCTTGGCATTCTGGCCTCCTTCTTGGTTGATGACTTCTACAGTGAACTTTGCACTAACTGGCCACTTCAACTCCTCATCAAACTCCCCAGGCATAAACCAAATACTACACACATCAACACCACGACCGAACCTACTGAACACATTAACACCAACTTCCATGCAGAACTTGTAGCCACCCAGATGTGTGTACATGGCCGAACTCTTCCATAAATTGAGCCCTTGCTTCAATATGCTAAATATCTTTACCACAAGCCGTTTATCCAATTCCACATGTCTAAGACAGAGCGAGATTGTTTTTTTATTTAATTTAGATTGATCCACTACTTTCTGTAGTTTTTCTTCCAACACTTTTAGTTTGGAAGCATAACTTTCTGATATTTTCTCTTGATCCTTCAGCTTATCCTCTAGCTTCTCCAACTCTCTCTCTTGAACCTCCAACTTAATTTTCAATATTTCTTCTTCTTCTCTGTGTTTCGTGTCTCGCTCCTGCAATTGTTTGTCTTGCTCCCGAAATTTATCGTCTAGCGTTTGCAATATCTTGTCCTGCTCCTCCAACTTTAGCTCAGTCTTAACAGCTAGCTGCTCCACCTTGTTCTTGGGGATGGTCTGTAGGCAGTTGAGGGGACACTTGGTGTCCACATACTGGCAGTTGTCCAGGTCAGGGTCCAAGTGAGTGTCCAACTGGTCCAGTGGTCCAGACCAGACACACCCCCTCTTCTTCATGCTGCAGCACACTCTGAGATTGCTGATGAGTCTTTGATTCTTGACTTGCTTAAAAGAAGAGACTTCATTGCTCCCACATGCTGGACAAGGTGTGTTGGTGTCAGCTATACAGGTCTGGCAGAAACTCTCCCCACAGCAGCCAGTGATGACTAGCCTCCTAGCAACCAGAGTGCACTTCTTACAGAGCAACTCATCTGGAACTGAGTCTAGAAACTCACACTCATAGCCTTGGGGTGGATCTAGAACAGCCATTGCGGATAGAAAGGGGGAGTGGTACACAATGTATGGAGTCACTTGGGACTATACAATGATATTCATAAGTGCAATAGTGTCCTGCCTTAAAACCTGCCCACAACACTTTGTTATGATGAGGGAAGTAAACTGCACCAGAAAATGGCATATCTGTCCTGAGATTAGGCAAAGATACTTTATTATAAATTCATCATTTCTTACTTATTTCAGGTATATGTTAGTTAGCTATGGCTTCATAAGAAATGAATTTGGTTGCCACACATGTCTCTGGGAACTAATGATAGTGGAGAATGACATATGCAGCTGTATAAATACACAGCTGTAGGATACGAATCACTATCAAACTCTTTACAAGTTTCAAAATGGACGCTGGATGTCAATAAATGTGCAGCTGAATTGCTTTATGAAAGAAGGATGTCTATTAGGATATTAGGTGTAAAAGTATCAGAACGGTACCAAGCTTGGTACAGAGGAGGACTCTACTATGACAAACAAAATTACAACTCGATGTTTCGGATACACCTTACCATACTAAAAATGTGATAAAACAGAAAAAGATAAAAATAAACAAGTTTGTTCGTATTTTGTAAACATTAAACACTACTGCAGGTCCACAGCTCCGTAACTGAATGCTCTGCCAGAGTGTTTATATCCAAAATAGGACAATTAGTATCCCTGGTACCCATGGCTCATTTTTGCTTATATTTGGTGCTGTCTGGGACTCACTGTGTAGAAATACCGGGCAAAAAAAAACAAAAAAAAAACAAAAAAAAAAAAACAGGACAATAGTTAACCCTCTCGTTCCCAAATTGTTTGGACGCGCGCGGAAAAATCTAATCTTCTACCGCGGAATAGTGCATTACAGTTTTATTTTTTTAACTCGATGCTGGCTGGGAAAACCCCATAGCAACCATATATCACTAAATAGACCAAGAGTTTGGGATTCCCCTCATTTTTTGATTGAGAAAATTGAATAATATTTAGGCCCTCTACTATTACTTTAAAAAAAAAAATTTTTTTGGTTTTTTCCCAAAAAATTCCACTTTTCCCATCAATAATAATAATAATAAAATAGAAATAATATTGTTTGATGTAGTTTATACCAATATTATATTAGTTCAACAATAAAATATGTTGTTTGTAGTGTGTGGTGCTGATTGTGATCATGTAGGAGACATCTATGAGTGTCCACAAGGAACATACGCCATTGGACGTCGAGCTCCACTACAAAACAATTTCATATACACAAAAACACCAACAACAAAGATATTTGTAATACAAACAACAAATTATTCATGATCCTATATAATTGCAACTTTATGATGTATTGTATGCGGTTTCATACAGGATTTTTGTTTGGGAGGGAGGGGGGTGGGGCTCCGAGTGTACTTCGCCAGGTCCAGCATCTTCTCCTTCATCAATGGAAGACTCTGCTCCTGTTGCCTTATCTGCTTCCTCTTCACAATCCCTCTTCACAATCCCTCTTCACAATCGGGTCGGTGACTGCATACACATCTGGTCCTAGTAGTACATTCTGGTAAAAAAAATTAAATTTTTTTGAAAATTTGAAATTGTTCAACAAACCACAACCCACTTTCAAATCTCAAAACTCAATGAAATATATATATATTATAGCTAAACAGCTTTCTCCATCTCAATATAGCTATAAATAAGTCCTTTCCACAACAGAAGCTTGCTAGTTTTCAAGAGAAAGACAAGAGAAAGACAAGCTTACATCGATCATCTTCTTGACTTCCATTGTCAGTGTCAGAGTTGACGGGGTCTGGTCCCCAACCCTGATACAGGGCCTCCTATAGCCCTAGATGTCGTCTCCCTCTTCTCCGCTTGATCCTGAGTCGCTAGAGTCAGTATCAAGCAAGTATAAAACTTCCACAGCACTGTAACTGGTAGACGCCATCTTTCCAAATTGACTTCGAAAAAAAAATTTTTTTTGCATAGTTACCTGGATCACACGACACGCTCACTTTTTTCCTGTGATGTAATAAGCATTACCTAAGACTGTACGTAATGGGGAGGCCCCCAGTTGAACTGGCGATTTTATAAATAAAAAAAAAGACAGTAAGTCAAACCGCAAAGTCTTGGTCGGCAAAGAAGCGGTTGTTTCAATGTGTTATGGAAGGCTACTGGGCTCAAGCAATTTTTCGCTGCTTCTACAAAGCTCTGGAGATGACTGGATCCATAAATGAAGCTGCTGTGAAGAAGGTAACTTTTTTTAAAATTCGACGGAGAACCAATGTTGTTGTTTTTTGCCGAGGAAGAAATAAACGCAACTGCTGTGAGGTACTGTCGAAGCAGCCCTGGCTGAAAGCTATTTTAGATGCTTCTCCAACGCATTGGGCACCTGTGTATGCAATCTGAAGGTTCTAGCTATAAAGTAACTATTTTTAAAAATTCGGAGAAGCCAACCGGTCTTCACCCGCTTTTAAGCGGGATTGGGAACGAAAGGGTTAATCTTCCTTAGTACGGGTGTCTACATGGGTGGTGTGCCAGCACCCATAAATAAAAAAAATAAATAAATAAGGGGGAGGAGGGGAGGGGGAAAGGTAAAGCCATGCAGTATGAATACTGAGGTAGAGGTACTTCCTGCTATTTATAACACTTCCCACTACAGAAAATAGTGTCTCCAAACAGCAATACATACCCACACAAAGTCATCAAATTATGTATTTTATGATTAATCTAATACAGCAACAAATTATCGTGATTTTAGTTTGGGGAGTTAGCGATATTTAAAGCTTGAATATCATCCACACCTAATTAGCTATCAGGCATTAAATGCCACACCCTAAAAACATTATTTCTCGTTTTCCTTCATTACATTTTCTTTCTTTTAGCATAAACAATTCTAGAAGTTGTGATGAGTATGATATCAAAAAATTTCAATGTTTGACACTACCAAATAAAGAACATCATCAGAAGTAATAAATTCACTATAATTATTCTTCTCCTTATCAGAATTATTTGAATATAATTGTAAAGCCAAGGTTTGACCAATTCTTGTGGGCTGTCTTTGTTTGTCCCATGTTATCCTGACACTGGTACCCTCTACATTCTTCTTCTGCTGTAAATAATGATTCCGAAAATAAGCAAACCTCTGGTTGATGGCCTCTACTGTGAACTCCGCACTAACTGGCCACTTCAACTCGTCATCAAATTCTCCAGGTATAGACCAGATGTACACAGTACAAAGAAGTCCCTCAAATTCGTTAGAAACATCTACTCCTAAGCATAACTTGTAGCCACCAGCATGTGTGTACATGGTGGGACTCTTCCACTTGTGTGCTTCATTTTTGTTTTTCTCTTTACTGAAATTCTCAATAAAAAACCTTCTTTCCAATTGAACATGTCCTGCACATTGCGATGTTATCTTCTCATGTAATTTGGATTGATCCATTGCTTTGTCCAATTTTTCTTCCAACAGTTTAAGTTTGTCAGAATAACTTTCTGATATCTTCCTTTGGTCCTTCATTCTACCGTCTAACTTCACCAACTCTCTCTCTTGTTCCTCTATTTTCTTCTTCAATAAATCTTCTTCTTCGCTGTGTTTCTCGTCTTGCTTCTGCAGTCTCTCATTTTGTTCCTGAAATTTATCGTCTAGCGTCTGCAATATCTTGTCCTGCTCCTCCAACTTTAGCTCAGTCTTAACAGCTAGCTGCTCCACCTCGTTCTTGGGGATGTCCTGTAGGCAGTTGAGGGGACACTTGGTGTCCACATACTGGCAGTTGTCCAGGTCAGGGTCCAAGTGAGTGTCCAACTGGTCCAGTGGTCCAGACCAGACACACCCCCTCTCCTTCATGCTGCAGTACACTCTGAGATTGCTGATGAGTCTTTGATTCTTGACATGCTCAAAAGAAGAGACTTCATTGCTCCCACATGCTGGACAAGGTGTGTTGGTGTCAGCTATACAGGTCTGGCAGAAACTCTCCCCACAGCAGCCAGTGATGACTAACCTCCTAGCAACCAGAGTGCACTTCTTACACAGCAACTCATCAGGAACTGAGTCTAGAAACTCTAACTCATAGCCTTGGGGCGGATCTAGAACAGCCATGGTGGATAGAAAGGGGGAGTGACACACTAAAAATGTTGGAACCCTTAGAGACTTCTGCAATGAAATTCATAACCCCACATTAGCTATTCACACCTCACTGAGATAATTCAAGCTCTATTCAGATTTAGAAATCACCAGCTAAATTACTCCATAACACACAAACATGTAGCAGAACACACATCTTGTGGCAGAACACACATCCTGTAGCAGAACACACATCTTGGTGAATATGTTAACTGCCATTAGTACTCACACACTCAAATAGTCTGAGTAGTCAACTAATATTAGACAAAAAATTGTATTTATGCATCGTGGGAATGCCTATTTGTAATTGGTGAGTGAACAAAGCGAGCGAGACACTCTCAGGGGTAACACAATTGAATATCGGGGATATTAGTTTGTTGGCCAGCGAGCAAGACAGTATTAGGGGTGGATAATGCAAAATCTCGTATATGTTATATATGTATGTGTGGATGGTACGTATGCCCTTTAAACGCGCGCGCGGGCAACTTTTTTCTTCAAAAAACACGGCTTTTTAGGCTTGACTCCAGTTTATTCTGAAACTACAGCATTAAGCAAGCCTTACTTTATATTTAAGCTCCAAAGTGTGAGAAAATTCCGGCGAAAATGCTTGCATTTCAAGAAACAAAAAGTTGATTCGACCGTTTACTATGGCATTGAAGACCCTTTTCCAGACTTAAATTCAAAACTTCGCCGTTTTAGGGGGATGCGGAGTGCCGATTGTTGGTTGTCAAGAGCCATTGGTAGTCAGAATGCCGTGGTATTAATGCTAAGGAAGCTACTACTACTCGAGGGAAGCTGAGCTAAGTACGTAATTCCATATTTGTTAGCTAAATATGCAAAATAACTCTGGCCTTTCTTTTTTATAGCTAAGAGCTTGTTGTCAACAGTGACTGGTAAATTCAAACAGTCAGATTGGCTCAAATTTGGTACTACAAAAGTTACCACTGCTCAAGAAAATGAGGTAAGAAAGTAATTTCGTATTTGTGTGCTAAAATTGATGGTCTTTTATTTTTGTAGCTGAGAGCTTGTCAAGAATTCGAGGTAATTCAGATAGTCAAAGTAATTTAAACTCGATACTACAGAAGTTATCAATACTCAGGAAATTGAGGGTAGTAATTCCATATTTGTTGGCTAAAATTACAAATAATAGCACTGGTTTATATTTTTTATCGTAGCTGAGAACTTGTTCAAGAGTTACTGGTAACTGAGGTTATCAGAATGGCAGATGTTTGATACTACAAAAGTTATCATTAATCAGGTAAGAGAGTAATTTTGTATTTGTTTGCTGAAATAAAAGGTCATAACGGCTATTATAGTTTTTGCATCAACTCCGTCATTATATGTTACCTAACTATCATACTCGCTCGCCATTTGTGCTCAAGCACACCACTAGTTTATATATATATGTGGATGTACGTATGTCAGTTTGTACTTTGACCCTCACATTTGTGTTTGCTTCATGGTCTACCCCTTCCCATACCTCCACTAAACAGAATATTTTCGTTTATCGATCCCGCATCATTCAAGGAAATCAATTGTTTACCCTTCGTATTAGGTTGTTTCTGAATGCCACAAGACGCACTTAGGTCTTAAAAACGTGCTGTTGTACTCAACACTGTGCAGTAATTCTTTAGAACTTCTTGTTTTTTTTTCAAGTCGCAAAAAGTTATGGGCGAATGGTTACTATGGTATTGAAACCCTTTACCAGACATAATAAAAAAATGGGCCTTTTTTAGTAGCCGTGAGTGCTTGTTGTCTAAAGATACTGGTAATTCAGATAATCAGAACGACATATATTGGAGACTACAGGAAATACCAGTATTCGAGAAGTTGAGGTAAGAAAGTGGTTCTGTATTTGTTAGCTAATGTATATAATGGTCACAATGGCTACATACATAGCTATACTTTTAGAAATGGATTGATACATTCTTTTGAATTGTTTCATTTGTGCACAGGCTCGCTCGCCCTTTGTGCTCAAGCACATCACTAGTATATATATACACAACACAGTATTGTGGGAATGCCTGCCATACGATAGAAAATAATTCACAATCCTTAGCAGAAGGAGTTGAGATTCATAACAAGCGTACCATAATGTGCACAGGAGAGTATGAATCCGCGACACTATACACACAGAAGTTCACAAGACAAGACTTCATACTCCAATAAACAATTCTCCGTGTCAGTTCTTATACAGTGATGGAGTAACCGTTCGCAAAGAAGCTAAAAAGGTCTTCATTCATAACAAAAAAAAAAATGATATCACTTTTATTTGTGCATCTTACTCTCAGAAAATTTAAACTCGTTTTGTGGTACAAAAAAAATTTGTTTCCGCAAGCGATTGGAGGGAAAAATAACATTTTAATCCATGGGTGTTAACCATAGCAACAATGTATAAATAATACTTATAGCACGAGTCAGAGTACAATATGGGAAAATATTTTACGAGCACGCAAAATATTTTCACGAGCCAAAGGCGAGTGAAAATGTGGCGTGAGAGTAAAATATCATTCCCATATTGTACGACGAGTGTGATAAGTGATTTATTGCTTCTTTGAAATTGTTCTCAACCGGTTACAATACAATTTTCATTGATTTTACTCGCTACGCCCGCACTACAAGTAGCGTACAATATAAACCGTACAATATGGGAGAATACAGAACGCTCGCGTGATGCGGAAATATTCAAGTAAAAATATCAAAGCTGCAATAAATATATGTATATATAATACTTATAGCACGAGTCAGAGTACAATATGGGAAAATATTTTACGAGCACGCAAAATATTTTCACGAGCCAAAGGCGAGTGAAAATGTGGCGTGAGAGTAAAATATCATTCCCATATTGTACGACGAGTGTGATAAGTGATTTATTGCTTCTTTGAAATTTTTCTCAACCGGTTACAATACAATTTTCATCGATTTTACTCGCTACGCGCGCGCTACAACGAGCGTACAATATAAACCATACAATATGGGAGAATACAGAACGCTCCCGTGATGCGGAAATATTCAAGTAAAAATATCAAAGCTGCAATAAATATATATATATATATATAATACTTATAGCACGAGTCAGAGTACAATATGGGAAAATATTTTACGAGCACGCAAAATATTTTCACGAGCCAAAGGCGAGTGAAAATGTGGCGTGAGAGTAAAATATCATTCCCATATTGTACGACGAGTGTGATAAGTGATTTATTGCTGCCTTGATATTTTTTCTCAACCGGTTACAATTCAATTTTCATTGATTTTACTCGCTACGCGCATGCGTAGTGTACCGTACAATATAAACCGTACAATATGGGAGAATACAGAACGCTCGCGTGATGCGGAAATATTCAATTAAAAATATAAAAGGTGCAATAAATATATATATAGTTGCGACCAAAAATTTGGCCAAATCTGGAAATTTAAGAATCTAACATCCTTCAATTGCAACAGTTGGTTCTTAAAAATAAAACATCACTGCTATCCCTTAAACTCGGGCGAATTGCTATACTGTGCACTCCTGGCTTAGTCAGGGAATTATTCAATGGACGTTATTCACCAACATTCGGCTAGCCACACCTACAGTCACGCTTATATCGCAATACTCATGCGATTCCTACTGTATCACTGTTTGCTAAACGGAACTTCTTGGGAAAAACAACAACAAAATGATTGCATGTATAGGTTGAGTGCTCTCCCGAGCTCAAGTTTGACAAGTATAAGAGATCATGGACTTGAAGTAAACAACAATAGTGAAGTATCCTAACCATTACCAACAAGTAACAGTAAGAATATTATAATAGAGTGTGAGGTGAATTCCAGTAAGTGGGTGGGGCTCTGACACACATTTAGTCAGAGTTGTGGACAAGAGCAGTTGAAGACCAACAGAGAAGATGTGTTCAAAGCAGAGGGTAAAAGGAGGGGACTGAGACATGCAAGTCAATGACTGTCACAAGAAAATGCTATAGGTAATATCTGGAAAGAAGTGACTAAAGATAAATAGTAACTTGTACATAGTATGGTATTTAGAAAATTATTAGCGCTGTAAGATAGTCCATACAGTACACTAGTTAGACCTTGAAAACCATCTAGATCAGTCTGATCTTTTTTAGTATAGAAAAAAGATTAAACTATGGTACTTCAAAATTTGATAAACTTGCCATCACAAAATCTGCATGCAAACATAACAAAAGGCAACATTTATTGAGTTCTCCTGAATTTAGTGTTCTAGCTCCTATTCACCCAGTTTAGGAAGGCATCATTCAATCCTTTTATTACTGAAGTATAAAATGTGGCTGTTAACCATTACTAAGAAATATACTTTCTTAACTCAATTTCCAAAGTAGTAGAAAAATACGCCATTCTGACTACAAAGACAAGTTGTCCCCAACAAAGAACACTACAGCTACTAAAAAGTGGCCGAGTTTTTTCCCATTACACATGGAAAAGGGTTTCAATGCCACAGTAACCACTTGCCGCAAGTGATTAAGTTGGGAGGGGAGGGGAAACATTTTACCGTACAGTGTTGAGCCTAACTTTAACTTATAGCGGTAGTAGCAGGGAAAAAAAAAAAAAAAAAAAACTGTGCAAGGTAGTTATTTTATGTACTTGTTAGTCAAATGTTTACTATGTGTTATCTTTAGCTAAGCAATAGCTGTAACACAACAATTTCAAACAATTGGTTCACCGGACGTAGCAACACAAGACTACCATCACGACTTGAACTGGACAATGGATTTTCAAGTAAGAACAATATTGTTGCGTAGGGCATATAACTATGACAAACAACGCATTAGCCAAGATAACCTACCAACTGCCACAATTCGAATAGAAAATGAACTCCTAAGTTTGTAAGACTTTACTAAGTCCGCAAAAATTAAGGTAAGTCAGAAATCTAATTCCAGGGATATAATGTATATAGTATTTATTACATGAGTCAGAGTGTGATATGGCAGAAATATTATATGAGTAGGCTAATTTATTTTCAGGAGTCAAAGGTGAGTGAAAATAAAGCCTGAAAGTGAAATATAGCCATATCACTGATGAGTGTATTAAGTGGTTTATTCCACACTAGATATCCTCATCCCAGTACTTAGTACAGTGGAACCTCTATTATCCGAAAGGCTTGGGACCGACACCCTTTCAGCACTTTTTTTTTGGAGTGGTGCTGTAAGTTGGAGCTCCGCAATTTGGTGCACTATATACTAGCCGAGCCGATACTACGATCTTCTCCATTTCAATATTACTTTATGATTTATTCCTAATTTTTTTCTTTTTATAAGATTTTGATTAAAGTTAATTTTTAAAAAGTTTTATCCAAGTAGTGTTAGCTTGTGTAGTAAATAAAGCTAACATTATGTATTAGTTTATTACCTTTTTTTTTTAAAAAGCTAAGCAGTACCTGTAACACACGACCTTTTCACTAACATTCATTCATTGGAAATACCAGCACAAGACATGCATTGTATTGTCTTTGTGACTTGACTATTGGGATATGGATTTCCAAGTAAGAACAATACTGTTGCGTTGGGCACACAGCTAGGACTACTGCGGCTACTAAGCGTGGTAAGTCCGTGAGACTTAACTACATCCCGCAACATTCAGATCATGTCAGAGACAAGCTAATTCAAGGAGTAAACATTAAATTTAAACCAAACGATTCTGCTTAGTGGAATATAGAACAGGGTCGATTCTCAAGCAAACACAAACACACACGAGAATCAAAGTATACAACGACATACGTATGTCCATACATAAACAAACAAATAAAAAATATCCGATATTTTATTGTGTTACCCTTGATAACGTCTCGCTTGCTCACCAAATATTAGTTAGGCACTGCCTCAGAGGGAACTACCATTTTTAGGGTCCCGAAGGCCTTAGGCTGTAGCGTCCCCGAGCACAGCGAGGGCGCTACTTAGGGCCTGAAAGACTCTGAAAATGGTAGTTCACGATGGCTGCACAGTGCCTAACTAATCTTGAAACGTAGCGACTACTCTTAAAAACGGGACTCTAAGCACAATCAGAGGGACACTAAGTGTCCCTGCCCTCAAGGTGGGGACACTAAGTTAATAGTGTCCTTACCACAGTCTCAGGTTCAGAGTACATTATAACCACATTAATTATTGGCTTTCATTTAAATAGAAATAAAATCTAAAGTATACATGCCTAATCAGGATGTGCAATTACTGTAATTGTCCAGGCCATCTGGACAGGAATGAAAGTGCCCGGTCAACTGAAGTAATGTGTTACTGATTAATAGCATGTTAGCTCACCAAATATACCACTTTCATGACTCCACCTATTTCAGAACCACTCAGCTTCAGTTGACTTCACAATTATTTAAGCCATCCACACTCTTCATCCATATAATCAATATTCTATAACAATCTACAAGCACCACTCCCTGCAATACGCGTGCGCCGCGACTACATGCTCTACAAGAAGACTGGTCCTTCAACTGAACAAAAGAAGTTCTACCCAGTACTGTGGCCCTGCGCCTGCGCCTGCCGCCATAGTTATGGGTAGAAATATTCAGGACCTATTTACTACTATAAAATACTGCAGACTAGTTGAAGATTACTCAAAATTTCAGATTACCGAGAGGGGTGGGTTAGACCACACCCACCTACATAGCCACTTCCCTCCAGGTATTCCCACTCACTTGACAGTCACAAAGTTGTGAAGAGGCTCAGATAGCCACTCTGTTACCATAGAAACATTCAGCTCTCCGTGATGATCCTTTCCCATTTGATCCTTCTGCTCCTCCTCCTCCTCTTCCTGCAGCTTCTTTTTCCTCCTCCTCCCTGCTCTGGTTGTCAGTGGCGACACTACTGGGAGGGAGTGGCTACCTCGCAGAACTTTCAGGAAGTACAAAATGGCTCCAGTTAATAGAGGAGTTGTTGTAGAAGTAGCTGGAAAGAAATGAAGAGCAAAAGTGAAGTAGTAATAGATAATAACATAATGAAGGACATACGTATTACACAGCTATGAAGAAATAAAATACTACTAGTAGTAGTAGTAGTAGTAGTAGTAGTAGTAGTAGTAATAATATTACTGCCGCTCACCTTTGTGCAGGTACTTGATGAGCTGTTGTAGTTGCTCATGGACCCAAGCATAGTCCACGCCCACTCTGGGATACTACAATAACAGAAATACTCGTAAGTTGTATTTCACATTATCATCTTTACCCAATAACTAATCATGACCACTCTCTCCCAACAACTGACCACCCTTACCCAATAACTCACCATGACCACCCTTACCCAATAACTCACCATGACCACCCTTACCCAATAACTCACCATGACCACCCTTACCCAATGGCTGACTATGACAACCCAACACAGCAATTACTCTAACCTGGCAAGGCACTCAGATAGCATGAGATAATGGGTATCACCCTGTAATTACATGGTTAATAATCCTTGAGGCCACAGTAGTAGCTGACTTGTTTTAAGAAACACAAAGCAATAAATATTATTGGCAGTTCAGAATAAAATCAAGTAAAAATACCACCTAATTGACTATCTGAACACCTGGGACCAACACTAGAGTATTAACTAAGCCCTTATAAACACACACACACACACACGCACACACACCTGTTTTGCGTGGCACACTCCAGTTTGAAATATGCCAGCACATTTATTAGTGAGAGGTACTTGAGTCTTTGTCTTCTGAGACACATGGACCACCTCAAACATCGGCACAACAACCTCCTGCACAGCATGCAAACACATTCACATGATACAAACAACAACAACAACAAAAGCAAATATGGAACTACTATACGGCATATAAAAAATATAACTTTACGAGTACAACAGCTCCTAAAATGGCTGGAAGAGCCCACCTCAAAAAAAATGGTGAAACACACAAAAATAAAAATACTGTGAGAGTTTTTAAATGGCAGCTCCTCCTCACAGAACGATACCTACCCACTGGAGTGAGTATCCAAGCTATAAAAATTGGTAACATAAAGTTCACAGTTTCTCACAACTACAGGAATGTCAGCATTCATGACTTGCGACTTGAGCTCTCCACAAATACTGTATATTGTTCTCTTCAGCTCATTCTCATTCAGTGAAGACTCTCCAATACCAACTATGCTGAATCAGCAGTTATCATATTTATGTGTCTTGAATGTGATTGACACTAACATCTTCTACACAAGTCAGCTAGTTACTGGCAGAGATAAGTCAGCTAGTTACTGGCAGAGATAAGTCAGCTAGTTACTGGCAGAGATAAGTCAGCTAGTTACTGGCAGAGATAAAGATAGCATATAAGGAAATATTATTAAAGTTGTGGACGTCTTCTCTGAATAGAAGTAGTTTTACTTATTCCACGTGGTGAAAACAAACAAATTACATCTATGAACAATTGATCACTCAGACAACCATCATATATACTGCCATCTGTGGTACACTACTGCACTTTTACCAATACAGGCAATAGGACTACTGCAATACAGGCAAATATGTTTATAGGACTACTACATGCTAATTTATGTTCTCTATTGATAAATAAATGTCCACATCAAAATTTGTGATATTTTATTAAATTTCACAAATTTTGATCTAAATATATTCGAGCCTCTCCCCGTCATTGGACCCGCCCCTGTCATCCACGCACTAATTAGTAGCAGCTATGGCTCAGTGGATGTATAGCATGTACAAGTGTGCTGCAGTTCATGTTGGCATGAGAACTGCCACAAACTTGAAACAGAATATCTCAACTCAGCATATTTAGTTGTGGTATCAGACACAAGTACTGGAAGAGGATCCAAGTAGGCTTTGGTGGGATGAACTGTTCAATACAAACAAACTGTTCAAAGGGAGTCTGAGTTCTTCAACTATGAACTTTTTAATATAATTTCAAAGATAATAATTGAGGAAAACAGATCAGTCAGAATTAGCAAAAGCCCTCCAGTTACAGAAACATTCAAACATTCAAGCATGGTAAGCCATTGATGGTGGGGCTCTGGTCCATAAGGTACAGTGGCTAAACAAAGGACCAACATGCACACATACCAAGAGTAAAGACAGCAGCTATTCCAGTAGTGTGCAGTAGAGTGAGGGCTCACACCTCCAGTGCTTCACTATTGCTACAAATATTGACAACACCTTCAAACTACATTGCTCTCACAATCTCGTTGTTTTGAAAAGTCAATGGAAATGCAGAGCAAAACTGAAGTTTATCTGATGCAATCACCTCTTACTTTACTGCTACTTTAAAGTACTAAAGTTCATTATTAAGCCTCTAATTTGTGAACACTAAAATAAAGAAAATAATTACATTTCAGCTAATGGCAAAGGAATTCAGAAGTATTAGTATTTGTACTAGACCTCCGCAAGCTCAGACAGTCTTACAAGAGACTCAGTGCAAAGGAACACTGCCAGCATGAACCTTACCTTTCTGGAATCCTACAAGGACAATTTCCTGATTCCTAAAGATTTGTGCATGTCCCATGACCCCACGCCCTCCAACCAGAATAAATCGAGTCCTGCACCAACAAATTTTTGTCAAATTTTGAACTCTGAGGTGGGTGTGGTTATTTTTTCCTAACCGGAAGGGCATCTCCCTGAAAAGTTTGTCTTCAGGCAAAAGGGGAGTGTCTGGAAGGGGTATGGCCCAGCCTCAAGGTGGGCAGAGCTAATCGAAAGGCAGGTGTGACTAAACTTTACTTCCTGTGAAGCCAGATGTCTTCTCAGACTGAAGATGGAGTGGGTCGTGAACAGGCCACACCCCCTCACTCAGCACAGAGATTAAGTCCTATCCCGGTGACACCAAACCCGATGCCAATCCATGACGACATAAGATTTCCACATCAGGTGAATACACCAGAGAGGGATAAGTCTCCATGGGATACACCCATGTACAAACCCTAGCCCTAGCTGAAAGACTTTCACTATTACCACTATGTCTGGGACTCGCCAGACACGATGTAAATACTGAATTGAACACCCATAATCTCCCTATGTCTTCACTATTAGTCACCTTGGTTTTGTCAAACTCCTCCCTCCCCCCCCCCCCCCCCCCATACCCACTGTTATCTGTCTCACGTGTACTCCATTTATGTAACCATCTTCACCCTTTACCAGTTCCCCTTTCAAATACAATATTAAAAATATACAATTGATTGATTGAGTGTGCGTGATTGAAAGCTACTGCGGTCCAAGTGCCGGGAAAAGCCCTGCCAGATGTTACTGCTCAGAGCTGGTCCTTCGTGTCGTCGTTCTCCTCTTCCCTGTGCTCTTGCTCAGAGTTACACCCGGACATTCAATACTTGGAATAAGACGGTCAAACTGTATAAATTCTACTGGAGATGCTGATGCTGTGATTGTTGCTGTCTACCATCAGCTATAGAAGGAAATAGTGCACCACTGGACTGAGAACATAAGAGATGTGCATTTCCTGTCCAAACCCAAGAAATCAGACCACTGGGTCTTGCATGTTTGGGGAAATACGCAACCCAATACCAAAGCTGAAAAATGGGCAACATCTAACGTTTATTTGTTTAATCCTACCTAGAATGGCACTAATACTACCTCTGCAACATTTGGTCAGGGAAAGACACATTTCTTGATGAAAACTTTCACATGTGATGAAGGATCAAAGTATGACACTAAACAAAGTTGGCAAGACTGGCGTCCTTTCATTAGTGATCACATTTGAAGGTAAGACAGATAGCTGCACATTTTCACTGCTTGAGAGTTCTTTTACAAGTAATTTTATAGGAAAAGCTTGTTTATAAAGACCCTCGATTTAATCCAGAGAAGTGAGATAGGAAACTTGAAGCTTCCATGCTAACTCCTGGCAGTGGATTTCTAGTACCACATATCTCACTAAAGTTTGTGCCATGCAAAGACAAGATTTCTTCTAGAAACCATTGTGGAAACAATTTGTGTTCCTGCAGGAAAACTTGGTGTCCGATGTGTAACTGAGCGACACTGCCTGGTCAAGAGATAGTCTCGCCAGCCATACCCTTTACCTAACCGCTACGCGGGGAAAGAGGGTCTGGACAACTGCCTTTACCCGTTTCGTTCCACTCCAGATTCTGGAGAAACATACTTCACGTGTATAACTTATGAGGGTGGGTGTGGTTTATGTAGAAAAGCGTGTGATCCAATTTTTGCACTGCGATTATTTCACGGCTAAGGTAACTTTCAGGTTCGCGTAGAATATTTCGGTTAGTTTGTGATGGAGTATTGTTCTGGCAGTGGAAAGGATGTCTCCACTCAGCAGGAGAAGAAGCAGAGAAGATTATTGTGTGGCTAGAGTGTACAGAATGTCTTGCAAACGTTAAAGAAATTTATTGGCAAATTACAAGGCACCCAAGAGAGAGGTTAGATGCTGTTGATGGAGGCCATATATGTAGATCTTGTGTGAGGCTGATAGAGATACAACAGTCTGTGTGGAGAGTTGAGCAATAACACATTGCAGGCAATTCCAGTAATTAGAGGAAGTTGTACAATCTCTACTGTGCATCCAGTTCCAGTCACCCCAGGGCCAAGCGTCTGTTTCAGATCAGCTAGTGCCCCAGATTCATCTGGTCCTGCACCTATTGTAGCTGGTGCTGGATCACCTGCACTTTCAATTAAGTTCTTCTTTCATTATTGTTATTGTTATTATTATACATTTTTGGATAATACACTTTTAGGCCATTATTTGCTACAATTCAAGAGTAAAATCATATCAAGTTACACCAACCAGGCGGCGAATTTGTAGGCCACTAATACGGAAGAACTACCAGTCTTTTTCTAATCAGTGTGCACAGAATGCTTGTACTAGGAAAGCAATGATCAGAGCAGTATCATGCATCCTGAAGCGTGAAATTGCATCTGTACGTTCAGACAAGCATCATTCAGTAGTACGTAGCAATTCTATACAAGTCCTTTCATCATTCGACTGTAAAGAAATTGTTGATGACCTGTCTTCCCATGCACCCAAACTGTTTTCACTTTTGAGGGCTTGCTTGAAAACTAGGGTACCTATGAAGTGCAATGAAGACCTAATTTTGACTGTGATTAGTGGAATCATTCTCAAGATAGGCGGCCATCTTGTTCCCTCATACAGCATGTGACATCTTTGATTCTGTAAGCTGGCCATTCAGCGAAGCAGCGGAATACTATATGCAACATATAGTAGATTCTAAGTATAACAAATGTAGGAGTACATGCGGCTACAGGAGGCTGGTGTGTCTTTATCACACACTGCAACTATCAATTCAGTAGACAACCTTGGAGAGAACTTTGATACTGTACTTCTGGAGTGGAAGAAAGTTGCTGAAGAGAATTGGACTTGAAGGTAATGCTTGATAATGGTATAGTAGATTTGATCATGAATATAAATTGTGTGCAGAGTAAACAGTTAACTGCTGTACAGCCTTTTATTGGCTGTGGAGTGTCAGCTTCCCCACCTCCTCAATCTCCTGTGTGGTCTCCAAATTCAAGCAGTGAAGAAGACAGTGATAACCCAGATACAGAGCTTAGTGATGACTCAAACTCAGCACCAACATTTGAGGCAAGGTTGGTCCCTGACACAGCGGAGCTGAGCGATGGCACTGGTATTGATACAGCACCAACATTTGTGCATAGTGATATCCTTGACAACAACACAACAACTCCAGAGCCGAGTGATGAAGCAATAGAAAGGAATGAAGAAAGCATGTCTTCCTTTCTATTGCTTCATCACTCGGCTCTGGTTCTGCCCCGGGCTCCGCCACCGGCCCGGCCTCTGGCCCCGCCCCTGGCCCAGTCTTTGACGTCGCCTTCGGCTCCGCCAGTGGTTACAGGCAAGCATGTCTTCCTTTCTATTGCTTCATCACTCGGCTCTGGTTCTGCCCCGGGCTCCGCCACCGGCCCGGCCTCTGGCCCCGCCCCTGGCCCAGTCTTTGACGTCGCCTTCGGCTCCGCCAGTGGTTACAGGCAAGATTATTGGTGAGGACAGTGTCTCCATGGGCTCCGCCCATGCCCCAACCCTAGCCCCAGACACTGTCACGGATCCAGCAAACGAGCTTCATGTCACCCTCAGGATGTTGCGCCAGTATTACAAAAGACAAACCACCCTGAGAGACACCGCCAGCCTAAACCTTACCTTCCTTGGACAATGCAGGGTCAATCACCTCGTCCCAAAAGGCCTCCGCCTTAGGAAGGGCTGTGCGGCGGCTGCCCCCTCAGACAACCTGCGGACGAGGTTCAAGTCAACGTTAGATGAAGCAAGCTCCTGCTGAGCCTCATCGACCATTACGAGGGAGTTCTTGCCTCAGCCTCTTCCCAACAAGCAGACCACTCCGCCTCAATGACAGCCAGACTTCAGCACGCTTCCGGAGGTACAAGACTCTCACACCGGGACATTATGTCCAGAACTATGGTTAACATTCGCAAGAAGAAGAGTAACAAGATGAAGACATTAAAAAAGAAGTACGAAAAACTCTGGAAAGAGTCGCAGAGACCAAGTCCTCATTCCCCTTTCATGTTCGAGGAAGACATCCCTACAGAGTCACCCACTCATATGGAGACTCCAGCTTCCTCGTCCAATGAGGGGTCAGAAGTACGAACTCGGCCCTCTGTGACCACAGATACGCTTAATTACAGACCAGATCTTCCCCCATTCTCGCCCAGGATCTTCCCCCTGCAGGAGGAACCGGGTCCTCATCCCCCTCTCGTGTTCGAGGAAGACATCCCTACAGAGTCACCCACTCATATGGAGACTCCAGCTTCCTCGTCCGATGAGGGGTCAGAAGTACGGACTCGGCCCTCAACGATCACTAACATGCTCAACAAGATTAGACAAGACCTTCCTCCATTTCCCCCCAAAACCTTCCCCCTGCCTTCCTCTCCACTTCCTGCTATCCCGGAAGTGGGGGTCAGAACCTCCCTGACCTAACTTTTCAAGGGGAATCACCTTCAGGGGTCCATTCGTCCCATACTGCTACGGTTCTGGAGATACGAAGGACTCATCTCGACCATTCCTCCTCGCCTACCCGTCAGCTGCACGATGAACAGGATTTTTACGAAGGGGGGTGCAAGAGCCCCCCCATAAACCTAGTCAATCTCTCCTCTCGCCGCAGAAAGAAGCCCTCCTTCGACTAGGACCTGACTTTGACCCCTCCCCCAACCCACAACTTCAAGTCTTCGATAGAGACTGGGATGCATTCTTGGTCAATTGTCATCGAGCCTACAACCGGGCGGTGAAAGGATCTCATAGAACGTTCCCAATCCAAGGTAGAAAATTACTCTCATCGGCCCAAGACCTGACCCCCCCCCCCCTCCTCCCTCCCACGCCTGTCCAGAGAGATTTGGAGAGAGCCAAGGTCAATCTGACCAGACTAAGGAGCTGCAGACCTCCCAATCTCATGCCAGCTCTCAGGACAGCCCTCCGAGATCTTAAGGACGACTCCTCCATCAGGATCTGCAAGGCGGACAAGGGCAGCTCAGTAACCATCCTCGACTCGGCCGATTACGTCAGACGAGTCGACCATCTCAGTGACGCCAACACCTACACCCGCCTGGACTCTGATCCGTCACTCAGGATCCAGGCCAAACTCAACTACATATTGCTGACGGCGGTTAGAAGAGGATGGATAGCTGAAGACATCGCCCGCGCCTGCAGGAGGAATCCGGACAAGGTTAAAACACAATATATCTACTTCCTCCTTAAGGTCCACAAGATTCCACACCAAGTGCGACCTATCGTGTCAGGACGTGGCGGACCCACTGAGTTTGCATCAGCGCTCGTCGATCGTCTTCTCCAACCCTACGTGTCTACTTGCCCCCAAATCCTAGTCAATAACATCCAGCTTATCAATAGCTTATCGGACACCAGCTTCACGCCCAACGCGATTCTGTTCACTGCGGACATCAAGAGTTTGTATACCAATATTCCGCAGATGGAAGGCGTTCACCTGGTTCTGCGCAGGATCTATGCCTCGCCCAGTCCTCCTCCTACACCCAAACATCTGTTGAGGTCTCTGTTGCTAATAATCCTCCAGGACAACGTGTTTATTGCACAAGAAACTCGCTACTATGGTAATCACACATGAGCAGTACATAAATTTATTACAATGTTGGATATTATTTGCCTGATTGGTTGTATTTACACTCGTGCCTACCGACTCATGGCATTCTCCTGTATCTAATGAAGTAATTATATATGTATTTTTGAGGCAAATTATTTACACTCTAAATGGCAGATTCCACTAGGAGTCTTGCTCAAGAACGAGACACCCTATGATGATATGACTGAGATTCTTGAGCACTATCAAATATATGTCCCATCTTCGAGCTGTGAGAAGCATATCCCTGACACAGGTGTGACCGAAGATAAATAATTTGACTACCCTACTTGGAGGTGACTACATGTCAGCTGCTCGAGCAAGAGGTGCTCAGGTTATGCGTTCAACATCTGAACGGGTGAAGCACACCCTAGCAGGGATTTTGCCAGTACCAGAACATTGGCATGCTAAAGTGAGCTTCATGGAGGTAAACTTTTTGTTGATTCATTTGGAGCAAGTGTACCGTGAGGAAAGGTTCACAAAGGTGAAAATTCATTGTGCAGATTAAATTTGTGTAGTAGTTTAGCATGATGGTTTATTATAGCTCGAAGTGTACATTTGCTTGCTAATTTGGTAGCAGCTCCAAATCTTTAATGTTCATTTAAAATTTTAATTAATTAAAGATTATGGATACAGTAATATATATTTAGTTTCGAAGTAGCCATTAATATTTAAGATAAAAACTTTTCCAGGTGGGACCTGGAATTAGAGTTTGATGACCCTCCACAACCTCAGTCCGAGAGAAATCGTACAAAGCTTGACTACAGCAAGGAAGTTATTAGTCTTGGTCTATTGTATCTAAACTTCAAGGATGCTGTTAGAGAGGGAGATGGTGACCGAGTTCTGCGGATGTGGAAGTATTTTCTACTGCTGTTTAGAGCAACTGGGCATGCCCACTATGCCATGGAAGCATTGACATTGCTGCTGCAATGCAATGTATTTCAGCCACCCAACCTGGTAGAACAAATAAAATGGTCTCGTTTCATCAATGTCCATGGCCACCTCGGCAGAAATATCAGCTGTGATCTGCATGTGGAACATCTAAATAGAGTGGTGACATCTTCAATGAAGTATTGGGTGCTAACAAGTCAGAGAAGGCAATTGTGAGAGTTGGCAAATGTGTTGGCAAGTTGATCAAGGTGTTGTCCTCATTTGATAAACAAGTGAATGTACAAGAAAGGAGTGGAGATCACAGTAAGAAATCTTACTCATAAGATTTGCATCAGGTGATTGAACAGTTGCTGGAATCAAATGCTTTAGAGTCAACTACACATAAATCATTTTCAAATTTAAGGCCTAACTTGATACGAACTATATGTGAAAAAGAACTTACAGATTGGATTATACATAATGTGTCTAATTATTCATCATGTCATTAATTTTGTCCATTGAATAAATAAATAAAAATTGTAATATTAGTTAATAGTTAAACTTCTTTAAGTTGTTAGCACATTGTCCACATTCACATGAGAGCCGGCACACATCACAACATGTGCACCCAATACAAGTAAAACTGCAGCCATGAAAATCTTCAAAAAGGATCTTTCTTCTGCAAATACCAGACTTGTTTGTGCAGTAATTTATCATGTGTTGTGTTGTATACTGTTTGTTCAAACCTGCAGCAACCTTTAGTATAGTAGCACACGTGACAGTTCACCATCTCTCCCAGCCCTACCACTTTCCTGAACATACATTTCAGCATGTGTAGGCACACCCCAATGAATCACATGATGTACATCTGGACAGTGGATTCCCATATGCCAATGCAATGGTAGAAATGACAATACGAAGTGGTGATGGCTTTGTAAATTGTGAAATAATCTCATTTATAACAGACTCATGTGTACAATGAGTATATATCAACATGTCTATTTATTATAAAGCTTGGAGATCCAGGAGGTTCAGTTATGTGTTCACCAAGTTTATGTTTGAAGTGTGAATAAATAGAGATGACATACTTGTAAATTTTACAAAAGATTATCATTCTATGCATACTTGCTCCTTCAACCTTTAACTTCTCCACAATTCCTTCAAAATAATTGCTGAAATCTTTAGTCTTGTCCAATACCGTGTATATAATGTTGTTATTAGCTGGTGGAATGTAAATGACTTCTGGTAACTGCATGTTTAAGGGTGCCCGCACATAGCAACGCGCACCGCCTGTAGATCCGGACATTAATTTATTCCCCGCCAATACCCAACCATTCGATAATACGCGAGCAGAAACAATCGCGCAGTAGTAGCAGAAGTACACTTTGCGAAGTTGTGGTGTTTTAGTTTAGCTTCTTGTTGTCTCATATCCGTTTACAGCCACTCTCCATACGTCGTCTGAGCTCACGTGGCAAGGTGCACCAGGCTGCCTCTCCTCCAGTAGCTGTTCTCCGGACTCTGCGCACCTGAATTCAAGTGGATGGATCCACCAGGCTCGATTTCTGCGGAGCGAAGACTTCCCAAGCTGCGCAGATCTAATACCTTCACCTCTGGCTATCTCCAATAAACTGCTCTCTCTTCTGACTCTCTTGTTATTGTTGTATTGATGTTTGTCTACTCTTGATATAGGCGGGCTCTTTTTAGAACCAATACAAACTAATTGAAAAAAAAATTGCTCGCGCACTTGTAGTACGAGATATGGGGGTGGGGCATTAAGGCCATTACTCTTACACATTCAGGAACAATGCTACGTGTTTCACCTAAGTGAGAAAATTCTCTTCTGAATTGTTCTCCCCTATACAAAGTAAAAAGGCATCATTATTGGCGTGCGAGCGAGACACTTACAGGGGTAACACAATTGAAAATCGGGGATGTTTGTTTATTTATTTATTTGTATATATGTTTGGACGTATGTATGTCATTTTGTACTTTGACCCTCGCGTTTTTGTGTTAGTTATGTGGTTGACCCCGTCCCAAATTGCACTAAACAGAATCCTCTGGTTTATCGATCAGTACCAGTACCACCCTAGAAATTGAATTGTTTACCGTTTTGAATTCTTTTGCGGGTGCAGTTAAAACTTGAAAACTTAAGTGACTTCCATTTCTATTCGAGTTAGTGGCTGTGGTAAGTCAATGCGCTCTTTGTCATGGTTATAAGCCGTGCGCAACAGTATTTACTTGAAAATACATTGTCCACTAGACTACTGCGAAGGTAAGTCTGTGTAGGTGCATGTCCAGTTGTGTCAAAGCATTGTGTGTTACAACCACTACTTAGCTAAAGAATATCACAAAGAAAACTTTTAAATAGCGTGTATTGTTTTGTTGTTGTTTTCCCCTTCAATTCAAGCAGTTGCAGAGAGTTGTTACTACGGCACTGAAATCCCTTTATTTTCAGTAGCTTCAGTGTTAGAAGTCAAAATCATTCATATAAAAATAGTATAGTCTTTAGGCTCGCTCGCCATTTGTGCTCAAGCACACCACTAGTATAATGACTGTTAATTTCTTGATACAATGTGCCTCATCAACAGCAAAACCCACTAAATTCTCTCTCTATATATCTGACGACAGCACACTCTTCCATTTGGTAGATACAAACAAAGCTTCAGGACTCATCAACACAATACTAAAGTTACCTTTCATAACACTTTCCTCTGATGTAGACACTTTTTTTGTGTCTCTATCACTAACGTAAGTGGCTGACAACCCCATTCCAGTAATTGATCTCATCTAGATGGCTGTCATGCTACACTACTTAGCTGGCTTCCTCCTAAAACCGTTGACCGCTTTAAAGTGCAGAGTTAACAAATTTCAGAATTTAGTGCGTGCTATGAATTAGATGTTTACATAATAAGTTTATTGCGTTCATGACGTCATGATTACATTCCACTGGAACGAATCGAGTAAAGGCAGTTGTCCAGACCGTCTTTCCCCACGTAGCGGTTAGGTAAAGTGTCTGGCTCGCGAGACTAGTCAAGAGAGTAGAAGTCAGGGTTTGATACAGAGGGGGGGAACCCTGGGATTTCCCCCCCTTGAGCAGAGTTTCCCCCCCCCTATGATTTTCACCTATACTTATTAAAACATACAAAAAATACTTTTCCTCCCAACTTTTCTTGTAGGTAAGCCTAGATTTGTACAATTTCTTCAGGCTAGCCTTTGAATGCTTTAGGTTGGAGCTTAGTTTGGGATTGCCTCAGCCAATGTTCATCTTTATATTATGTCCCTCTGCTGCACTTCTTCCCTCTGCTGCACTTCTTCCCTCTGCTGCACTTCTTCCCTCTGCTGCACTCCTTCCCTCTGCTGCACTCCTTCCCTCTGATGCACTCTTCCCTCTGCTGCACTCCTTCCCTCTGCTGCACTCCTTCCTCTCTGCTCACCCTCCTTCCCTCTGCTGCACTCCTTCCCTCTGCACTGCACTCCTTCTGCACTTCTGCTGTACTTCTTCCCTCTGCTGCACTCCTTCCCTTCTGCTGCACTGCCTTCCCTCTGCTGCACTTCCTTCCCTCTGCTGCACTCCTTCCCTCTGCTGCACTCTTCCCTCTGCTGCACTCCTTCCCTCTGCTGCACTCCTTCCCTCTGCTGCACTTCTTGCTCCTTCTTCCCTCTGCTGCACTTCTTTCCTCTGCTGCACTCCTTCCCTCTGCTGCACTTCTTCCCTCTGCTGCACTTTTCCTCTGCTGCACTCCTTCCCTCTGCTGCACTCCTTCCTCTGCTGAACTCCTTCCTCTGCTGCACTTCTTCCCTTCTGCGCACTCTTCCTCTGCTGCACTTCTTCCCTCTGCTGCCTTCCCTTGCTGCACTTCTTCCCTCTGCTGCAACTTCTTCCCTCTCTTCCCTCTGCTGCACTCCTTTCCTTGCTGCTCTTCCTCTGCTGCTGCTTCTTCACTCCTTCTTCCCTCTGCTTTCCCTCTGCTGCACTCCTCCCTCTGCTGCACTCCTTCCCTCTGCTGCACTCTGCTTGCTCCTTCCCTCTGCACTTCTTCCCTCTGCTGCACTTCTTCCCTCTGCTGCACTTCTTCCCTCTGCTGTACTTCTTCCTGCTGCACTTCTTCCCTCTGCGTACTTTTCCTCTGCTGTACTTCTTTCCTCTGCTGCACTTCTTCCCTCTGCTGCCCTTCTTCCCTCTGCTGCCCTTCTTCCCTCTGCTGCCCTTCTTCCCTCTGCTGCACTTCTTCCCTCTGCTGTACTTCTTTCCTCTGCTGCCCTTCTTCCCTCTGCTGCCCTTCTTCCCTCTGCTGCACTTCTTTCCTCACCTCTTCTCTCTCCCTCACTTCCTCCCTCACCTCCTCACTCTCTCTCTGCTGCACTGCTCAAATCTGTTCCTTGTGTTCCACCAATTCATAGCTATCACATTTGCTTTTTTTAGGTTCAGATTCACTTCCTTTGGAGCCACAAGGTCTCTTTTTCCTAAAATACTTTCTGATATCCATTAGCTACTACTCAGCAACTTCTACAGTCTGCCAAAGCAACACATATACCTTACCAACCAGGCAGCTGCTTCACAATGACCAGTGCTAAAAGCAACTTTCAAACTGGAACTGGTGATCCATAAAATGATACACCTACTCCATTCAAACTAGAAGGATAACCTATTAGGAGTCTGGCTTAATTAATGTCATAGCTATTCAGCTTTCAAAATGAACAAAGCTGTTTATTAGAGGTAATCAATTGATCAATACATAAATATAATACAATAAGTTTAATTTCCTTACCTTACTAGTATTGCAAGGACTAAAAAAAATGCAACTATAAGGTCGCTATTTGACTTTCCCCCCCCTAGCAAAAAATCCTGTATCAAACCCTGGAAGTGTAGAAAAAATTTGTGAAATTATTGTGGTCATGTTTATAACTTAAATTCAAAATTTCCTTAAACAGTCTTAGGTGGGCTTTAAATATGTTATTGTACATGTGATACCAAACGTTTACTCTTATACCAATTATTTAAGGGTCCAACCCTTTAACAGCCAGACTACAGTTCAGAAACTCCAAGTACAAAAACAACAACAACAAACAAACAAGCGAGTTAGACCAATCAAGTACAGCTAGTGCTTCAGGTGTGTAACTCTAGAGCAAGTCACAGAAAATACAAGACTCTTCTACGTCAGCTTTACGTCTCCAAATCACTGATATTTTTTAATTAGCTGCTCTCTTATTTATGATGCAGAGAAACATTTAGTGTAAAAGTAGTAATTTACAGATGTACAGTAAATAATTTCCTATTGCAATATAATTCAGAGCAACACTAATCCTGTAAGATTGCAAATCCTGTAAGATTGTAAATCCTGTAAGATTGTAAATCCTGTAAAATTGCAAATCCTGTAAGATTGTAAATCCTGTAAGATTGTTGCTGCCTCCTTCACATTTTACTCTCACTGGATTGGAATATTCATGGAACAGCTCATTCATTCCACTGGTGTCTGTAAATTAGATGAAGTAAATGCCCTCCAGCCAAACACTTCATACGTGATGTCACAAGATATTTGATACACTAACATCATATCGTCTACGTATGCTATCTATTTACACACACACACACAACCTGTTCACTCACCAGGATCCGTGGATTAGTCGACTCTCTCCGAATGAAGACTTCCAAGAGATCCAACGCACGCAACTTGAAGTTGAGAAGAGACTTCTCATCATCTAGCCAGTAACAAACCATTCCAATGAGAATGAACAGGAGACCAGACACACACACACACACACTCACCCATCTGCTGCTTCTTCTGGTGTTTCAAGGCAAAGCGAGTCTTGAAGACTTGCCCTAGAGCTTCATCCACGGCCATCATTGCATCGTCATCCATGGAAGACTCACTCTGAGCGCGCGCGCGCACACACACACACACACACACACACAGAACTCATTCTTAATGTTTGATCAGCCACATTTACACAAATACATTATTTTAACATTGACCAATAACTGGTAAGGATTGTTTCACTTAAAAGCTCACCTCTCCATCACTGGTTACAGCAGCTGCTCCCAATGCTCTGCGAACCTCATCAGCAAACTCCTTGTCCACTCCTCCAATCTCCTCCTCCGCCCCCTCCCCTTCTGTATCTTCTCCATCATCTTCTCCATCACTTTCTTTCATGTCCTCCTCCTCCTCATCATTACCATCTTCCTCATTATCCCCTCCCTCCTCCCCGCCTTCCTCTTCTCCCTCACTGCCATCTTCCAGCAACTCCCCCGCTGGCTGTTTTGGTTTGAGTACCTTCAAGATCAGCTGGATAGACTCAGACGTCACAAAGCTACTCAACAGACGAAATGCCTGCAATAAAAATACCAACTCAATGACAAATACCAACTCAACAACTCAGGAATAGACAAATAGGATAGAAGGCATGTAAAGAATTCTCTAGGCTTTTAGAACCCCCCCCCCCCCAAAAACAACAATTTTGACCTTCGTGGTGACATTTGACGTTTTGTCAATTTCGTGGAAAGGAGAACCCTTGAAATTTAAAAAAGTGACCTTTCTGAAGCTACCCTGGGCATGCACCAGGAGGAGTTGAGACCTGCCATCTCCCTCACCTGTTCCGCCACTGTCCTCCACAGCTGCGAGGACTCCAGGAGCTGTGCTAGTAGAAGGTCCGTCAGCACTTCCACCCACTTGCTGCCGCCTGTGCCACGCTTTTTCTTACGAGGTGTGCGAGATTTGCTGCGTCGTATTTCCTGTTCCATGTCACTGTGGCACGCTATCAACTCCTGCAATACACAATAAAACCAACAACTAACAAAAAGCCAACACCACATACACCCTCAATCAAGTAGGTAAGGTAGAGGCTCACTTTATCCCACTTCATTTAATTTGAGACTACAGTTGAGCCTTACTTAAATATAATGTTATGTAATTGAATGTGCCATCCCTCCCATTAGTTGCCATGACTATTCAGCTGCCTCGCCCACTCACTGTGATTGAATCCACTGGGTGGCTCCTGTCTGTAGAAGTGATCATTGTGAGAGCAGCTAGAGAGAACAGCAGTAAGAATGCCTTATCCACTCGCTCTACTTCGTCGCCCTGGACAACCAACATTTGACAACAGCATCATCATTAGTGCACATGTAAAAACTGAAATAAAACTTCAGATAACTATCAAGTGCAAGTAAATAAGTTCAGGAATACAAGAGCTCAAATTGCCACTACTCTCTCATGAAATGTGCAACTATTGCTGTCTGTAGCTCAGAATCAAAATCAACTACCTGATATGTGCCACACCCACTCCCCCACCTACAAGCTCTACAACTATTATTAATCTTAAAGAAGGGAAGGAGATAGTAAAATTCGTCTATACATCTATATCTATGGGATGATTTGGAATTGTACAAGAGACCCAATGTTAGCTTAGCAGCTCTCCTGGGAAAAGAGGAGAAACATGATCTCACCCACACAAGAATTAAGTTGAATGTGTCTAGCAAAATCAATTAAATAAACTAAATGTGGAAAAATAATAATAATAAAGCAACCAAAAAACAAACAAAAAAAACAACAACAAACAAAAAAAACAACATACAAAAAAAACACATACAAAAACAATTCTACAAATACAACCTTTTCCACAATCTTTTCTATAGATTCGCTGATGTTTGACCACGCCTCTTTATCCTGCACAATCACACACATACATACTACCATATAACACCACATTATTGTACTTAGTTGAACACTTACTTTCTCAGTGAAAGGTTTACACTGGACCACGCCCAGATCACATGACTCCACCAGTTGCTGAGCAGCTTCAAACACACGAGTCATAAATGGCTTTCCATCTTCCATCACACCAGGTGGGTGTGGCTTTCCCGCAGTCATGGGTAGGACGAGGCAATTGAGGTCTTTAATGATGCTATCGAATCTGGACACACAGCCACCCCTTACTGAAAGAGGGATGTCCTCTCCCATGGGCTTCAGAGGAACTGGCAACTAAAACACACACACACACACACATCCATACATATATACACACGTACTAGTAGTGTGTTTGTGTATTAATATCGAGCGCCTGCCTAGTTAGGTTACATAATACTACAATATTGTTATGTGATGTATTTTACCTGAAGAAGCTTCTATTCCCATGAAGACAATGTGGGTTTTATATAAAGCAGTAGACCATTAATTTGAACAAACAAATCCAAAATTTACTTTCTTAACTCATAAGCCATTCTGACTACCAGTGGCTTTTGATAAACAACAAGCAGCTTTTAGCAGCCCCCTTCCCCCCAAAAGGCAAAATTTAGAAAGTGCAACTGGTAAAGGGTTTTCAATGTCATATACTGCCTACAATTCAGCCAGAATATACAGACATGTTATGTGAAGATAATTGTGGAGTAGTTAACATTGCACACACACACAAAAAAAATCTGTTAAAATATTATTATATTATTATTAGCAAGATGAGTGCGTACTACAAGAGGAAAGAATTAAAACAAAAACTGGACCACGAGGTGCAAGCAGCAAAGGAGTAAAGAATGTCAGAAATAAGACAAAGTGCTATACATAATATTCATCAAGAATTCATGACGTCAGAGAACTGGATAGCAGTCATGACAGTTGATGAAGAAAACCACAACAGTGAAGACATGAACATATTCAGTAATGATTCAGATATCCGTGGTAATTATCCCCTTAGTCTATTTCAAGATAATTCAACATGAATCTACTACATTTCATCCAGCAAGTCCAGTGCCTCATCTGATAGGTTCACTGTGGCTACCAGAGGAATCAGAGCTAAAGTTCCATTGCAGGTTTTATTTCATGTCCAGCCAAGAAATTCAAATTTAAATGTACTAGTCAGTGCACCCTCTCCCTCCACCATTAAACTCAAAGGGCGGGTATCAGAGGACTGTGTTGTTGACGTACAATTGCAGTGCCAAGCTCTCAACTAATTAATATCTAGAGATAATTCTTAGTGTCGAGTCTTTGATCCTTCACAATATTGACATTTCAATCAGGCCCATTTGTTTGCACAGGAATTGCACACAATGCTTGACAAAGTAAAATTTTGAGAAAAATTAAATGAACTAAGGAGAAAAAACAACAACAAAAACGGATAATGTTGAAAAGCATCTTCTTCTACTTCAACTTCAATTAGTTGGTTTAATCCACTAAGTCTTTTAAATAGATAATTGAAGCAGATATTCACTGCATATATAGCAACCATATTTACTCCAAACACTTCTGTCCTGGTATTAATTCCACCTTAAAAATCTGCAGCAATCTTGGCAAGATTGTAGAAGGATCATGAAATATACTAGTTGGATCCCGTAGGATTCATGCTTTTAGTTGGATCATTGTAAGATGTTAGGGATATGTTAGACTAAGTTTGATTGAAATTCAAATAAGAATGACTCGTGTCAAGATTTTCTGCTTGGGTAGCTAAGTCTTTACCAAAATGCAATCTTTAGATCAACTGGTATATTCAAAAGGAAGGAAACACAACACCACTTCCCATAAATCCACAGAGATGCTTCCTTTCTAATAGTTTTTAACAACGAATCAGTAGTAAATAGCAGCTGCTCTTCCTGTCACAACAAAACTCCCTCCTTTACCTACTGGAACTGAATCTACTTACAGCTGCAGTTAATTAAAGATTACAGTTACTGGCGAGCGAGCGAACACTATCAGGTAACTCAATTGAAAATCAACGATATTTGTTCATAGATATGTTTGGACGTACAGTAGGAGTAAAAAAAAAGTTTCGAATTCCGTTCCGTAGTACGGCCCTAAAACAGTAGTTTTTAAACCGTAGTTTTTATAGTTGTGTTCCGTACCGTTTTGACTAAACGGCCGACACTGTTTACTAAAACGGTAAAAAACAGTGAAGCATTTCCGTCGATTCACAGATATTTTCTATATCAGCAAGATAAGGCCTTGTATCGACCATTAAACGCATTTTTGTGTTAGTTCGGGGGTTGACCCCGTCCCATACTTCACTGAACAGAATCCTCTGATGTATTGATCATTACCCTATCACCTTAGAAATCGAATGGTTTATCGATTTGAATTCTTTTGCGGGTGCAGTTAAAGCTTGAAAACCTAATGGAGTTCCATTTCTATTGGAGTTAGTGGCTGTGGTAATTCAATGCGCTCTTGCCATTGTTAAAAGCCCTACGCAACAGTATTTACTTGAAAATTCATTGCCCACTAGACTAACCACGTAGGTAACATGTAGCCATGTCCAAACAAAGAAAACCTTAAATAATGTGTATTGTTTAGTTGCTGTCTTTTCAATTCAAACAGTTGCGGCGAGTGGTTGCTATGGCTTTTAAATCCTTTACTGTATAAACGAAGTTTAGAAATTCGACATTATTTTTTTTTTTATTAGTAATTTTGAGTGTTAGAAGTTAAAATCAATCATTTAACAATAGTGTAGTTTTAGGCTCACTCGCCATTTGTGCTCAAGCACATCACTAGTATTTATTAACTAGACACTTACACATGGGATAACTAAATGTTGTTGGTGGTTTTGTATCTGAAAGTCTGAAAGTGCAAAGAAAAGAAGTTGGTGTTGAATCAAGAAATGAATACATAATTCAGCGAAGCGAGCGGAGCTGACTTATTAATGAGTCCGCGATATATATAATACTTATAGCACGAGTCAGAGTACAATATGGGAAAATATTTTACGAGCACGCAAAATATTTTCACGAGCCAAAGGCGAGTGAAAATGTTGCGTGAGAGTAAAATATCATTCCCATATTGTACGACGAGTGTGATAAGTGATTTATTGCTTCTTTGAAATTTTTCTCAACCGGTTACAATACAATTTTCATTGATTTTACTCGCTACGCGCGCGCTACAAGTAGCGTACAATATAAACCGTACAATATGGGAGAATACAGAACGCTCGCGTGATGCGGAAATATTCAAGTAAAAATATCAAAGCTGCAATAAATATATATATATATTTTTTGTTAGGTCTAGGAATTGTTTTTGTTCTTGCGTGGGCGTATGTGTGCACATTTTCTCCTACGCGCTTGCGCGGGTCGGGTAACCTTCTTAGCAACATTTTGTTTTGTTTACCCGCCGTACGAAGTAGCGATGCCCAGTGAAACAAATTCTGCGAAAGAGAGACAAAACGTTAGAAATGCTCAGTCAAGAGCTTTGAGGGCGTTAGAAACTCCAGAAGAAAAATTAGTAAGGAGAGAGATAAGAAATGAAAAAGACAGGGCAAGGAGGAGGAGAGCTAAAACGAAACAGAAACAGGTAGCAAAGTAAAGAATCTTTCTTTTTGAAAAGCCATTAAATGTTCCTAGCCACACCAAGCATGCATGGAATAGCTGCAATTACAGGGAACACGCATACCTCACTTCGCTATTTTGTGCTATTAGAGCGCATCACTAGTTATGATATTTCTGCAACTAGCATACATTAGTATATACATCCAATAGTGCCTTCCTCTGCACGCACGCACGCACACATACACAAGAATTTGGCAGATCCTATAATTGACTACTAGTACTTGGCAAGTCCACACCACACCCACCTCAACACACGTACTAGGAAAATATCGATAGAATGTATCAATAATATAATACAGGAGTCTATGCACTATTGCTAAACACGTGGGCGTGGTCACATGATGATTCCTACAACTGACTAACAATAGCAACTTTCTTTCATTTGCCACGTCCAGAAAGGAAGAATATGGCAACCCAGTGAGAGAGGGAGACCGCTGTCTATTATTTTAACTGCAGGTAAATTCCACTGGATTGACTGCAATCTTACGCTCCTAATATTGCAGGCAATAAAACGACAAGTGACAGTTGACAATTTCGTTAGCTTTTCTAGAATCATATATTGTATCTAACTGAATTATAACTAGATGGGTTTGCTCGTCATATGGGGTAATTAGGAAATCTCTGGGAGAAAACGTCATCGAAGTATAAACCGCCTTAAAAAACAGTAAATAAAATTTCAAAGATAAGATGTTTTAGTGGTTCCAAAGTTTCAGATGCAAACCTAGCTGATGTCAAATTCGTGTGTGGAAGCACGTTCATGTCAAGCTGCATTCAGAAAAAAAAAAATTTATGAACACACAAGAGTTCTGTGTCTTGGGTCTGCTTTGGCAACTGCCCTATTTACATTTAGCAGTTAATGTTTTTGTTTTTTGCCAGGTTTACTATCTGATTCGTTTTAATGATCTGATTCTCTTAAAAAGGGTTCGACACACTTTGAAATGGTTTGAATAGTTTGACCAGCCTGTTCTAAAATAGTCTGGCCAGTGGTCTGGCCTGTTTTAAAACAGTCTGAGGTTTGGAAATGGTCTGGCCCATTTTAAAACGGTCTGGCCCGTTTTAAAACGGCTAGACCATTTTAAAACAGTTCAAGTTTGTAATTGGTCTGTAACATATATATATATATAGAAAGAGAAAGCAGAGAGTGGTTCCTCCCTGTCTGTACCTTATCTGGAGACTGATGGTTGGCGATGTTGAAGTGGGCGTGGCCCATCAGGAACACAGCACACGACACGAGCCAGTCTCCAGCGCGTGGGAGGTGAGTGTTCCTCACCATCCCCAGGATCTGATCCAACACCCACAGCTGCTCACTGCAGTGGCACATGACAAAAAGTTGCTATAAACCCTATTAATTAACACTATATATCCCAACTACCCTTTCTAATGCATTATTTGCCTAAAAATAAATTATTTCTCTCATTGTTACAATAGTTTGAAAAATTAATAAACTATGAATTTAACATCATCAATCTGTTGTTGCATACAATTTTAAAAAGAAAATGATATTTAAGACCATTATAAATCAGTGTGTAGTAGTGAATCTGTCCTGATGTTCTAAGTTAAAAATCACTAATATAAACAGCCTGTATCATAATAGCCTGTATTATATAGCCTGTACAAATGAATACCAACAGTTGTAGCCTAAAATGAAATTATAGGGACATGAAGAGTTCAGACCACACCCACAGCAAATGTTGGTGTGGACTTCACAAACTTGACTGGGCATCTTACAGTGTGTAGGAGAGACATGCAGGGAAGTGCGGGGGAACTGTGTCAGTACAAGACTTGCAAGCACTTCAGCTATTCAGGCTATGCAGGACTAGGTCATCTCTCAATAGACCATCACATAAACTCTGACAATGGGAAACCATTCTTCTTTCACCAATAAAATAAACTGCATCCAAACAATGTGACCACACACACACACACACACGCACGCGCGCGCACACACACACACACACACACACACACAGGCTAGTTCTCCTTCACTTACTCTCTGTCAGATACTCGGAACAACTCCTCATACTCCTCCAGCATATAGCCAACGCCCACTCCAGTCAGATGGTTGTAGACTCCCTTTACCAATTCACACCCTACCAGTTTGTCAAATTCTCCCTGAGTCCTAAAGTGTGAGTATGTATAAATACAGAATGACGAGTGCAGTAGATTACAACAGACTTCTCTATGTACTATGAGATTTACTAATTAAGCAAGGGGCTCTTTAGAGTATTAAGGTTATTACTTGTCTTAATACACGATCAAAAGTTATTTTCACAATAAAAGAAAAAAATTCTCATAAAAAATATACTACACTTTTTATGCCCAAACTTACATAGATGGCTTAAAAAAAAAAAGGAAAAAAATAAAAAAAATAAAAAATAAAATAGGTTTGTGCAAGTGAGAAGCACCATTCATTTCAAACAGCAGCACATCAGCTACTGCTAGGTCTATTTTATCACTTCACAATTTCTTTCTCAGAAAAAGCCTGTGAAAGAGAGAGAATACATCTAATGAGTAAAGGAAGGCTGAGAAAGAAATTGTGAAGTGATGAACCATACAGATTGCCTGTAATTACACATGTGTTTCCTAGTACTCCGCCATTCCTGCACTAGTCCTCTCCATATGCTCTGCAACATGCCACAAACACCTTACCTCCTGTGAAGATGAACAGCCAGTGCAGCAAGCAACCGCTGGTCGGTAGTGGTCTCCACCAGAGAATGCATATCACTCAACTACCAACACACAAAAATAAAATGGCACTAAAATGAGCAAATAACAACAACAACAACAACAACAACTAACATGTACTTGCAAAGAAACATATCACATAAACACATATCCAATACTATGTGGGGAAGTATAAATAAGGGGCATTATCACAAAAGGCAGTATTTGGATTAGCTATAATTGATTTCTGTTTATATGAAAATTAAGAGCCTTAATCTAACGAAGTTAGTGTTAAAAACATTACATCAAATGAGTCACTTCTTCAAACCAAATAAAAACATTTATGAACTTAGTTTTCAAATGTTTTGTCAAACGACATCTGTCGGGTCAACCCCTTTCCCGTAATGCTAATTTATCTTTCAATCAGCACAGAGGACGCTGGACACATGAATAAATTGAAAAACAAAACAAAAACAGTTTAGCAAATGTGGTATATTTTATTTAATACCATAGCTGAGTCATTTTTCAATACATAAAAAGTGTGGTGTTATTTTTAATACCACAGCAGTGGAAAACTGAAATAATGATCTGATTGGTCACGGCCGATCTTTTCACAACCTTGTCGCACTTTCACCCGCTAGGCAATGTCGCGGCAAAATTCCAAGGAAACGCTATTTAGCAACGGTAAATAAAGAATGAATAATAGCAGAACCGGGATGAAAAAATTTCTCTGATGGAAATATAATACAAGATTATGGTTTTCTTAGCTGCAGGAATGAACTGTTATCTCTGGCTATAGTATTAACATATGATAGCACGGAAAACTGTGGTATTCAGTAAATAGCACTCGTGCGGCAAGAAATTTCACTCGGCTTTGCCTCGTGAAAATTTTCTCGCTCCACTCGTGCTATGAATACCACAGTTTTTCGTGCTATTATATCTCCAAACTTAGAGCTGGGCAATATACCAGCATTATCGTTGCACCGCGATAAAAACCCTACATCGTGGAATCAATATTTCAATTGTATTCTCACGATATTATCAGTTTCTCACAAAGCGTTGGTACTGGTCATTAAACTAATGCGGGAGCTTCATGCGTGTGACAGTTATGAGGTATAGCCGCTCTGCCGTTTGTAAACTTGGCTATAACACGGTACTAACGAAGTTTTGACAGTAGCTAGCAATGGCTGCGAGAGACTGTGTTGATTTCCTTAGGCTAGAATTTGAACTCCCAGTGGACTAACTTTGGATTAGAGATGGATGAACATGGCAAGCTCACTTTGAATAAAGTTTCTCTGTTAGGTATTATTGAAATATCGTGATATATCGTTTTGTCACGACAACTGTAGTTAATATTGTACCGCCTGTGATTATCCAATATCACCCAGTGTTCAAGCTTCATAACATCTGAAATTAATCACTGCGCACTCTATGCCCGCACCTCATGCCTACATTTCATACTTCACTTCACTCGCGGCAACTTATCGATCTTCATTGAACTCTATCACTTAGTTACTCTTTTTAGTTTTATCCCATTCTCTATCCATTTGCTAGCTATTTTATCCAGTTTTAATTCTATCAATATTATTACATCTGTATTTACCTTGTATAGTTGATTATCTGTATAGTCCTATATTTTTCTCGAGGTATTAACTGCATTTGGTACTAGCTATAGATTCGAAGCTATCGAATCTTTCTACTCGCATCAACACCCAGCTCTAGTAGTGGGCATGACGACGGTTGGCAGGCTCAGTAGGGATGTCCACACACTAACTTTACCTATTACGCTATTTGGCTGTGCTGCAATTATGCCAATTTATGCTACTAGTATTATATGAGTCATAGTACAATAGTACAAGAAAACAAGTTTATTTTATAGTGCATAACTGTTGCCTCAATATTGTGGTGTGTCAACATCATGATTACGCAGGCGTAATGTTGACATCCTAAGGTCTGTGGTTTACCAGCACCTGGACCTTACTCAGTAACTAAGGAATATTATAATGAATATGCTAACTTGCGAGCTCATATTTCCTCACCACATTATAGTTAAAAAACAAAAACAAAACAACAACAACAACAACGTATTAGAAAACAAAATACTTCCACATTTTAAATCTAAAAACACTAATACCAATACTCTAAAAAGTATTTAAATATAGCTATATCAAAAATACTCGAGTATTTGACCCCAGCCCTGACACACACACACACACACACACACACACACACACACACACACACACACACACACACACACACAATACTGTGGTAGACGACCATTTGTCTTGCATGCGAATATTAAGAGGGAATTAATGGACTTTAATTTATTAAATAACCCAACACTGCCAGGTAGGCAACTACAGAATGATGGCCACAAATCAAATCTGGTCTTTAACTACTTCATTCTTGAGGTGAACAGCTCTGAGTAAGCCAGGTATCCACCATGCCCACACAGCAACGAAATCCTAATAGCTCTCATTTATGGGATTGAAGCATACCACTAATAATTGAATTAGCTGAAGTCAATCCAATTAGGTCAGCATTACATAAAGAATCCATTAACCAAAAAAGGCACAAACTATGAAATGTTAAAATACACTGGACTAATTGACTCCATTAACAGAAACAAACCAACTCACCAGCTCTTTGACGGCAGAGTGAAGGGACTTTCCCTCGTGCTTGCATTGCTGCGTCATCTGCTCCACGAACACAGAGCTGAAGACCACACCCACTTCACTCGCTGTAAGAGTTGGTAGGAAAGACTGCAGTAATTTGAAGCTCATGTATTTTCTCTCGTAACTGGAGGCCATGGCACCTTCTGTAACCAAGCAACATCATATCACAGCAACACCCACAATACATGCTTATATCAGCCAGCACTGTGTTAAACACATAATGCTCACAATGTCAGCGTGTAATGTCGTGTTACACATACACCATCTCACAGTCTCTCCCACACTATTCTACAGTGTTTGATATAGAAGGGGGAGGAGCACCAGGACAGCATTGGTCCACACACACCCCCCCCCCCCCCCCCCGCAAAAAAAAAAAAAATAAATAAATAAACAAGCTTCCTCATCTATCTATATCATCTATCTATATCCCACACTAATATATATTTTATTATTACATATGAAGTGTAACTCGAATTGAAAAGTGACTAACAAACAATAGTTGAAACTACAATCTAAACTCAACTAGTGATGTGCTTGAGCACAAATGGCGAGCGAGCCTAAAACGACACTATGATTGGTTTTAACCTCTAGCACTCAAAGCTATTAAAAATAATGTTGAGTTTTTAAATTACATTTAACAGGTAAAGGTTTTTAAATGCCATAGTAACCACTCGCTGCAACTGTTTGAATTGAAAAAAACAAAAACAAAAAACAGCCAAACTATACATGTTATTTAAACCTTCGATATTCTTTAGGTAGAAGCTGTAACTCACAATACTTTCACACAACTGGACTTACCTACACAATACTAACCTTCGTGGTTAGTCTAGTGGACAATAAATTTTCAAGTAAATACTGTTGAATACGGCTTATAACCATGACAGAGAGCACACTGAATTACCACTGCCATTAACCCTAATAGAAATGGAACTCCGGTAGGTTTTCAAGTTTTAACTGCACCCGCAAAAGAATTCAAAATGATAAACAATTCAATTTCTAGGGTGATAGGGGTAATGATCGATAAACCGGAAGATTCTGTTTAGTGAAGTTTGGGACGGGGCGGACCACCAAGCAAACACAAAAATACGCGAAGGTCAAAGTACAAATGACATACGTACGTCCCCACATATATATAAACAAACATCCCCAATTTTCAGTTACCCCTGATAGTGTCTCGCTCGCTCGCCAATAAGTAATCATGTTAATAATAATAATAATAACAATAATAATAATAGTAATCATAAATAATTTAATAATAGTAATAATAATAAATAATAATAATAATAATAATAATAAATAATAATAATAATAATAATAATAAATAATAATTATAGACTGGATTCATTTTTTTTTCCTATTAAAACTTTTTCTACCAACACCTTTCAAAGATAGAGGCATGTCCTGGTTCACACATAGCAATCTGCAGAGGGAAATGCCCAGAGCATTCTTGCTGATTATCATGTCCCACCCACAACACCACTATAAAAACTATTTTCACCATTTAAACAATCAAGTGAGAACTCCCTGCCTTAGAATAATAAAGTAAATTGAAATTTCCAAATTCATAGTGACAACAATCACTCGAGCCATTCTGTCACTCATGCACGCGTATCTATTACAATCACACGAAACTCTCTAATAAACAACCGCTTATCTCAGAGCTCGTGATATCTTAGTGGCAGACCTCCACCCCATGATAGTCTTCAACGAGGAGTACCTACTGGGTTAACAAAACATAGTTGGGTCACTTGTGGTCTTGTGGTAAAAGTGCAAGACATACTAAACTTAACACAAAAGCTAAAAAATCAAAACAAAAGATCCTTGCCAACAAAAATAGTAAGTCATCCAGTGAGTGAATGCAGCTAAAGCATTGACTGCTCATCTTCCTCCATGTATGGAGCTGTGGGATGATTTTACAGATTATAAATAACTATGCATTCCAATGGCTATCAAGGACTTAAAATAGCTCTAAAAAAATTACACAGAAAGTTGTGCGTGATTGTGTGTGCATGTATGCATATGCGCATGTGTGTGTGCGCATGTGTGTGAACACGCTAATCAACTGTTTGTTCCTGTGTGTCTGTCTTTGTATGCTAAATGTTCTAAAGGTGTAATTCAACATCAATGGAATAGAGCCACACGCACACACACACATACTTGTATTGGGCTAGCATCTCCAACAGAGCTACTCCTCTGAACGATGTTTGAAATCCAACAAGTGTCAGGTAGTTGAGTTCCTAGACTCAACCACTCGTGCAGTTTGCCATCACAATTATCAGGACTGCCCTGCCAGGTGGCTGCCTGAGACAATTATGAACATACAAACTCAAAAGGGAAAGTATTTTGACCAGACAAAGGAAAGTAAAGAGAAAACAAGCATCACTATTTAATGCCCACCACCACACACCAATGGCCACCCACTTTCCAGTAGGTAAGGAGACTCAAATCACCTCTACTCTATTCAATACACTTGTGGGGAATTTCAGGCTAAGCATTCATTTTTACTTGCTATCATGTGACTGTATATAATGACATGCATGGACAGAACAATACAATTACCATATTGAGAAACAGGTCACCATCCCATGGAGCGAACTAGAAGTGGGCGTGGCTGGTGCAGTGGCACATGTCCGTCATTGTTAGGTCACATGAACTGCCTCTCCACGATTAATAAATTATAGTCTTTACACTTGTCAGACATGAGAAAGGCATTGAGATGCTAAGAGTCCTCAAACTGAAGAGTAACTTACATTTATGTGTACACCATAGATATGTAGTTAATACAGAATTCAATTAATAAATTAATGGATCCCAGGGCTCCGGTCTGTACGAAGCCCTCGATATTCTACAACTCTTAATCATCAATAAATTCCAAAACAATATCAAAGACAGAATCTTCTGGACTCATCTTCACCAGAGTTACTGTCGTAATTACATTGCGATTGTATCGAGTTGCTATTAAATTCATACTTTTGCAGTAATTTCAATGTAATGGTATTTGAGCAACTCTGAGTTCTATGTATTTGCAATGTATGCAAAATTATGACATCTAGTGTTGAAACGTCTGTACTGTTATTATATGCTAGTGGTTAAGAAAAAGAAAAAGTCGATAACTTGAAATCATAGATTGAAGTTTCATGTGAGGCCAGCCACTTCACATAACCTATCTGGTGTACAGGGAAGTACAGCACTTTCAAAGTATTTGCAACTAATACAATTAAACATGTACACTTCTGAAATTCAGTATTTGGATTCGTATTCGAAGAGAGCCAGTATTGCCATTGCAATTTTGGAGCACCTGGCCTCAAGTCTGGTCTCTACCCACTACTGCATACTTCCACTCAAGATCTTATAGAAGTATCTTCAATACCAAACTACCACACACATTCATGCATACATACTTCCATGATAATATTATGATAAACACCACTCCTAAGACTTCAGAAGCCATCTGCTGTGGGCAGCTCCATGGTTACTATTGAGGGCTACACAAATAAACCGGAAAATGCAGGTACTTGAGATGATGTACGTATCCATATGTTGAGTCAACTACACCAATCGCTCTACTGAGAGGTTTATAAATATTTATACCACAGTTGCTGCAAGTGTTCTTCCCCAGTGAATCTCCCACTGATCTGTATATTTCTCCTGTTGTGTGCACTTGTACTGGGACTGTTATCAGCAATTGTTCAGAATTTTCTCATTGGTAACCACGGCAAGTTAAACAGGGGCAACTCCTGGAATTATCGCTAGATAACTGCCCCTCACTCTGGGCTTGGCCTTTATCAGAGTGGTTATCAGCGATAATTCCTCAAATGCATTGTTTAACTATTATATTATTTATTTATTTATTTATTATATTGCACATTAGATATTTTCCCGTGAGTATTTCGCATAATGCGAGCATTCAATACCCCCCCCCCCATATTGAATGCTCCAACACGCCTGTGCGTAGTTCTGGACAACTGTATTGTTAGATGTATGGCAGAGTTCCCTCTACGACGACGCTTTGAAGCACAACTGCTTTACTCCTCTGTAAAAATATCCACTGTACAATAGACAACTATTACGCTCATTGTACAATATGGGGTGACATTTCACTCTCACACTTGTATGTTCACTCGCCTTCAGCTCATGAAAATACTTACACGACATGCACTTGAAATAGTCCTCCATATTGTACACTGACTTGTGCAATAGTATCATATACTGCACTCAACTGAGGGCTATGAAGACACATCTTGCAGAAGTAAAAGTGATTTAATTGTGTGTGTGACCATTGAAAATTGTCCATACAAGACTAAGTTGTGGACATACTTTCTTCAATACCTTCTCAGAGTGATATCTAAACACACAGTCAATCACAAGAAACGCCATGGTTACCAGTCAGATAGACAAGCTGTAATGTTTACACATTCACAAGTCTGTTATACCAACCAAACTTATAACTAGAAACTTGTCAGAACCTTCACCACACAGCTAGTCAGAGCCTACAGCTAGTCAGAACCTTCACCACACAGCTAGTCAGAGCCTACAGCTAGTCAGAACCTTCACCACACAGCTAGTCTGAACTAAACTAACTTGTCATTAAATAAACTAACATTGTAACTAGTCAAGTCACGCTACCTCTCATAGTGCAGCTCACTTGGTATCAAGACTTGCATTGGCAGGGTTTCATTTAGGGGGGGGCGAAAGGGGGCATTTGCCCCCCCTTGGGTTCTAAATGCCCCCCCTTGGATTCTAAGTGCCCCCCACCCTTTTGAAAGAACCGATATTTATTAAGAGAAAAATGTAAACCAAATTAATAATAAACAATATTCACACAGCAATTCGTCTAGGTTTTTTGTTCCATACTGTAATAATGTCATTTAATTGTGTAGATGAGAGCGTCTCGGGTGTCTCCATGGCTATTTTCATCAAATAGGATAATTGTGATTGCCCAATTCGATTTCGAATTCGTGTTTTAATTAGTTTCATTTTGGAGAAGCTCCTTTCCACTGAAGCAGTGCTGACAGGGATAGATAGACATATGTTTGCCAGGGTGCTAATGTTTGGAAAATTTTCACTAAGCATATCACTTGTGGTGAGCTCTTTCAACTGCAAGTGCAGGTTACCTTTCGGCTTCTTCGATAAGTAGCTTCGAAATGTTTTCCACTCCTCTCGGGTTTCGCGGGAAATAAGAGCTTCTTTGGTGTATTCATCTCCACCAGCAGTCTTAGCAGGCAGCTCTGCACCATAGTGAGCTAATAGTACATCTATTAAGTCCTCACCATATGTATGGAAGTCAGAAGAGTCAGCAGCTGGCACTTTCTTCGGATCAAAGATGCCAAATGAGGAGACAATATCTTGTGAAATAAATCTGCTGGATATGTTTGCCTTCAGCATCCTGATAAACGGTTCAGCCACTTGTCCTTGGAATGTAGCAATGCTTTCCGTGGTTAACGTGATGTCAGTGACTTCTTCGATCTCATTCTTTGCATCCATCAGTTCTAATACCCAGTTAGCAGCAGGTAACATGGCATCATCAAGTGTATTGAGAGTGGCATCAACAAGAGGGGTGATAGCTGTCAAGTCTATTCTCTCAGTCTGGAGAGCTCTGCTCAACTTCGCCACTTGTGGCAGAACATAATCAAGGAGGTATATGGCCACTAAAGTTGAGGGCCTACATAAGGCTTTACTGATACCTAGAGCTTCAGGTGCATGTGTCTGCTCATAGATATTGTTTAGAGCAGTCACAATTGCACTGTAGCTAGCTTTGACTGCCTTCACACAGCGTTCATGGGACAGCCAGCGAGTATCTGATGGTTTCACAACTTTCAGCTCAGGTAAGTCAAGCACCTGCTGTACTGCTTTGAGACTCTCAGCTCGCTTAGGAGAATAGTGGAAAAATTTCCAGAGGGTGGTGAGTGTGATGTACACATGTTTTATCCCACTGGTAGCATTAGCTGCTTGAACGCATGCTAGCTGTAGCAAATGGCAATGGCAGTGTACGAAAAGTGCATGAGGTGAAATTTTCTTCAGGAGACTCTGCACACCATTGTGTTTCCCAGAGAAAGTAGCTGCTCCATCGAATCCCATACCCACCAGCTTGCTAATCTGTATGTTTTTATCTTTCATGAATTCAACAAGGGCAGAATAAATAGTCTTTGCATCAGTAGCTTTCAATGGAACTATATCCAAGAAGTGCTCAACAGGTTGACCGTCCATGTTCACCCAGCGGAAGAAAATTGAAAGCTCTTCTGTGGTCGTCACATCAGTGCACTCATCTGCCATTATGCTGAAATGGGAAGCTAGGCGAAGCCGTTTCAGTAAACATTCTTCAGCCCATAAGCCAACTGCCTCAACAAATTCAACAACAGCAACTTTAGATGTGTAGGTTGCATTTAATCTAGCTCTTTCAAGGAACCCCATTAAATCTTCTGCACCACAACTTACGATTAGATCAATAAGTTCATCAAAATTTGTTGTGTGGGGAATGTGGCGACGAGCTAGAAAATGGGTGCAACAAATTAGAGCTTTAATGGCCATTCTGTTCTTCAACTTTTCCTCATCATTAATTTGTTGGAGTTGCTGAATGACTGACCCTTCTTGTAGTGCTGTAGCTGCAGCCATCTCTGCTTCACATGATAGGAGGTGAATATCACTCTTTGCATGAATTTTCATCTTCTCTATTGCCTTCTTCCAGTTCGTGAAAGGTTTTGAGATCCATGTTCCTCCTGTTCTTTGAAGAGAAATTCCTCTCTTCCTGCAAACCTTACAAAAAGCTCCTTGGAAATTTTTATCAAACATCAGCCAATTGAAGCTCTCTTCCCATTTTTTGTTGTATTTTCGACTGCTTGCAGTGATTTTCTTGCTTTTCTCATGTGTAGTTAATCTTTCCTTTGCATGCTTCTCATGGACAATTAATCTTTTCTTGGCAGGACTTGGCTCCAAAAACTCAGTATCAGATTGATTGCTGTCAATTTTATCTTCTGTGTCACTGCTACTTGAGTGGCCAGGTGACTTTGAAGAGCTTGCACCACAGAAGAAAGAGCGAATATCCATTTGAGACTATCTTAAGCTGTCAGGGACTACGAGTGCTTAGAGTTCTGGTTCTGGAAGTTGTAGAATCTGTATAGATCAAAACTCAACAACTGCTACGGTGAGCTGAGGGCTGGCCTTTTTATAGCCAGCCAGCAACCGTAAGTGTGAATCAACGTGTGATAAACCTAAGGGGAGGTGAGAGTCAGAGTTGAATAGTGTGTGAAAAGCATCTAAATAGTGAATGTCACAGTTGACTGAAAATTGCTAGACGGTGGAGGTGAAAATGAGTAGCTGAATTAACTTGTCAGGATCTGACATATGCAGACCTCATTAGATAAGATTATGTTTTTTTAATGTAGGACATAGGCCTTCCAATAATTCTATTTCACTCCCATGGTGACCAGTGCCGCCCGCCCCCCTTACATTTTCAAAACTCTATTTTGCCCCCCCTTGCAAGAATGTCTGGATGAAACACTGATTGGAGTGTGTTGATTTTACTAAATCATCATGAGAGAAACTTGTACAGGTTCCAGTCGATCAAAACAACTGACCACTGCTGGAGGGAGGACACATTCTTCATAGGCACTGCACCAGCAAGTCTGCTGGAGCCATGACAACAACTCTCACAGCACACACACACTACACACACACGCATGCATACAGATACATGCACACACACTACACACACATAATCTAATTAAAACTTAAAAACAGTTGATTCAGCAAGTAAGGCTTCCACAGGGAGTGCTCCAGTCTTCCTCCTACTCCATATTTATACTTGCAAGTATGCCAACATATCACATTTAAAGCACAGCACACACAAACACGCATACCTACATGTTACAGCCATCTTATATTATACCTCCACTAACAAGCTACAACAACTACTTCCTCAGAGGACCAGCTAGCATGTAGTGCTTCATCTTTACCTCAGTTTTCCCCCTACTTTATAGACTCTTTTCCATCTATAGCTATAATGTAGTAAGCATATCTTGTTGCTACAAGATATATGACACTCCATTACATCAATCTCGAACTCAATCAAATCTAAATAAAAGCACACCCAAGTAAAAACTACATCACTAGAGGTGGTACTGAAGGTTGTAGCCAACAACCAACTACCAAAGAAAACACCCAGACATGTTCTGATGTTCGGCACCTCGTTGAATACAACGCCATATAGTTTACACCTTATTCATAACCTATGTGCTGGGAAAAACAAAAGAAATAGAAGAGTAAAAAAAAAGGAAAAAAAAAGAAAAAAAAGCAGGGAAACCATATTTGAAATGCCAAGTCTGAAGTTTAGAGACTCTGTGCTAGTCTCCAAGGACAAGAGAACCTTCCTTGAATGCTGATCACATGGAAATGTTACATTTTGTGTCTTCTAAAAAAATACCTTTCATTTTATAGCTCATAAAAGTACTATAATAAAAAAACACTATTAAATAAAGTTAATCAGAGTTAATGTGTTGGTCACTGTTGAAATCCCACCACAACACATTAACTAATTAAAACTGCGCGATATGAATTAATGAGCTCATAGTAATGATAATAATTAATTTACAATATTCACTGATATTGTGAAGTGAAAAGTATTCAGTTTACGTGGAGGGTGTGGCTTAATCAAAGGCAATAAAAGCCCGTGCTAAACTCACCATCAATTATAGTCCTCCAAAACATTCCCAAATGACCTTTGCCCCTCACTCCACTCAACATCGGGGGCCACAGCGAATGCAAATCAGGATAAACTGCCGAAGCTCCCTACAGCGATTAAGAAAAATTCTCTTCACACTGACCACACCCCTCACAACACAACACCACATCTCTTACCAGCAGTGCCGGCTTCATTTTCTCATAGTTCTTCTTCATAAATAAATCCTTCACGCCCCAGTGCTGCTTCAAAAATTCTAAAAACCACTCAACCTGCAATTCAAACAATTAAAAATAACTCTATTAAAACATTACATCACATGCTCTGGGGGAACAAGTGAATCTAAAAATACCTGCTAGCGACATTGTTACATTGTTGACTAACAGAAAGACTTATGGCTGTCTGTTGTTTAGCCTGACATGCGTGCTCTTGAAGGCTTCCTTGTGAGATGACGTGTCTGCCATTATTAGATTAGCACTGCTTCACCACCAGTGAACTGACTGCCACCATGCTGACATTGCTAAACAAACCTGGCTAAACTACATAGCTACCAGGATGTGGGAGGAGGGTGTGTGTGTGTATGGGGGGGGAGGAGGTTGGAATGGCACAACAACTCCAGATTGTTCAATACTTACAAAGCCAATGTGGTGACTGCCCCTAACATTATAATTTATTTGTATCCTGCACTAGCAAACCAGCCAATTCTAATTCCACTTTCATTGTACTATTACAGAGCACGTTGACCTGTGGGAATGAGTGCAAAGTTCATACAAGTGCAAAATATTTAACCCTTCAGCTATAAAAGCCATATCAAATAATAATTAAGATGGTGATGATAGTAATATCTGAGCAAAGCCCCACCCCCATTACACACCCACCTTCCCATGGCATGACGATACCACCAGCAGCAGGTAAAGGGTGTCTGTATTGAGACCATCCCAGCCACCATTGACCCCAAGTTCAGAGAGGAAGGCGTGACAATGATCTCGATAAGTCTCGACCAGGAGACCCTGTACCGACACACACAGACGACCCAGGTTTTCTTTCTTCTTGCGGACTGTATTTAGTTCCCTGACAACCATCAAAACATCTTCCTGCGAGTTGTCAACAAAAAAATTCACCAACAACAATCAACAACTAAAACGACAGGGTTCAGTAATACAGCACTTCTAATTAATCACATTCTATTTTGGCCAAATGTAGGATAGACCTTACAGCAACAGTCCCCACCATTATACAAACTTCTACACATAACAAACCATACTCTGTTGCCAAGTTAGTTATGCATGTACGGAAATCATGGAGTTTAGAGAAGAAGCACTAGAGAAGGGAGCATGACAGGGAGGGAACACAGGAATACCACTCCCTCAAGCTAAATTGCTCCCCCCCCCCCCCCCCCCAGTCATGTTAAGTTTTCCTCTTCCGAGGAGAATGTCTCCACCTCCTCAATACTCTCCAAATAATGTTGTAATAGAAAATGGCGTACCAAACTATTGACTCTTCCAGACCGCACCAATGCCAGTAGAGCGAACACCTTGCCAACACAAGCCTCTCTCTCCTCACTGGGTTTCCCGCCTCGGCCCAGCTCTAAATGAGACCGCACCAGCTTCATGACCACGTCCACCGTCACCTCAGGGAACTGCACCAGCATCTAACATGTGCACAAACAAACAACAAATACCCTTATCTCGGCTCACTTCTGCATGTCCTGGAGCTATCTGTCACAGATCAGTATTGGTTGTACATCAACACTGTCTAGCCAAAGGAATGTGCTGGCTGACTCAGCTGTTTAACATAATGGTCTGAACATGTCTAGCTCTCTTGAAACGCCAAATAGAAATGTTTGTATTGGATGGAATGAATGAAACTCTACTGATGTATTGGTTCATGAGGTCTTAGCCCCCCAACTCACTTCAGTTAGGGCCATGAAAAAGCCTTGCCTTGCCCCTTTCCTGTTTGAGGCCAATCCCCTTATGAATCTCATCAAAGCATAGTCCAATTCTGGACACACCCCTTCCTCCTCGTGACCAGCAGCCTAAAGCAGCCGCCAAAAAAAAAAGTTTACAGAGCGCTAGCTTAGATGTACGAGGTTGTTTCAATGAAACCCACTTTAAATCCCTTTAACAATTCCAACATGTCCTTGGCGGCACACACTCTTTCATCCTCCTGAAGGGAGGACAGCTTCCAAAATAAGTTAAGGAATTCAGTCTCCATTGAAATAGACTCCACGTGATTGCTCAAACAAAAACGCGCTTGTAGATTCTGTAACGCGCACCCCAAACCCTCTTAATTTCTTCCGACGAAAAGCACGACGACGTACGTACGTACCTCTGCTTTTAGCGCGACGAGTCTAACTCACGTGAGCAGCTATTAATAGCTAGCTGAACAAACCACAACTTATTAGCTACATACTGGAGTGAATAAACGAATCCCAAAATTTCATAAGGTTTTTACACATACTAGAAAATGCTCGTGTAGCATTGGTTGGGCGAGCGAGCGAAGTTTTGGAATAGAACCCCTTAAACCCCTATATATATACATATGGGGTTCATATAGTAATTGGCGAGCGAGCGAAGCGAGCGAGCTACTCTAAGATGTGTAGTCTATGGAAATCCTGAATACATCACGTCGTCCTTTAAACGCGCCACGTCGTCCTTTAAACGCGCGTGCGCATTCCAGAACTTTAAGGGTGCTCAAACATAGCAACGCCTGGGCGACTTTAGTAGCGCACTCCAGCTGAATAGTAGCGCGTTATCTACCACAAAGTCACGCCCCGTTCTGTAACAAATTAGTGCCCGTGAAATGCAGCTGTGCCTCACTCACCACTACGCGGGTACTGATAGGGCGGGGCGGAGTCAACTTACAATAAAAAAATTCTCGCGCTCTAAAGTAATGGATACCAGAATCTTCTCTTGCGTACTGCTCAGGAATGGACTTACTGCTATGGTTCAAATTTTGCCAGGGTTTAGGGCCACGAGGGGTCGACCCTATAACGTTGAGATATTTTTATTTTACGGAATTTCACGGAAACAATCGACAATAGTTCACTGGTAAAGTGAGTAAATAGAAAAGTAAAATAAAATTTTAAAAAAACTCAACGTTATGGCATGCACGCACGGGTAAGAAAATGATATACAAAAAATCAGCTTCTAAACTACTGCGGTAGCCGTGCAGTACTGCCAAGAAGTCCAAAATGGTGACGGGGTATTTCTTGAGATGCGATGACTTCCAGTCTTCATTCTTGGTAGGTGCTTCGCTCGCCCAACCAATGCTACACGAGCATTTTCTAGTTAATATAAGAGGGGGTGCGATTGAGTTTGTGCTATCTTAAGAGGGTCACAACTTTCATACATAATTAAGATGGAAGAGGAGATGGGTTTTAATTACCAAGACAATAGGAGGTAGGTATTAATTGTAGCTGATCACATGAATATACAAATTGATTGGATGGTTTGAACAAACCATGGTGTAAATAAGTATTAGTAGCTATTCATTTGATACTGGATCGTACCCTCCCACTTGTGCTATTAACCCCAAATACCAGTTTTCCATGCTGTTATGTATATATCCATATACATGTATTCCATCAATTCCATTTATTTACTTTCAGTTCTAATAGCTATCAAAATGGCTTCCTTGTCCCAACTTTATTGCAAAATATTTGAAGATATCACAAACTGTCAAAAAACGCGCGCGTTTAAACGACCACGTATTCAGGATGCGCGTTTAAACGACGACGTATGCGCGGGACGACGTATGCGCGGGACGACGTATTCAGGATTTCCATAGACTACATCTTAGAGTTGCTCGCTCGCTTCGCTCGCTCGCCAATTATACCATGGTTCGTTCAAACCGTCCAATCAGATTTCTCAATTCGGGGTGAATAAATCACTTATACACCGCCTAGGAGGTGAATATTTTTTGCCCGTGGCCTAGAATTACGATCTGTAGCTAAGCGAAGCGGCGACCAATGAGGCTACAGAAAAAAAGGTTGTTATGCGTTTCTTATAGCCTAGAGCCATGGTACAAGTCGGTTGCACCGCTCGGTGCGCGGTCGGTACGGGATTTACACTATCCTCGGGCCTTCGGCCCTCGGTTGTGTAAATCCCATACCGACCTCCACCTCGTGATGTAACCTATACAAAATATTTCAATCACAGTTACACAGTAAGGGTTGGGTAAAAGTGATACATCATTGATAAAGTGACTTAGCCAAACCAGGTTAGTGCTCAAACACAAAATAAAGGCATCAGTTGTTCTATGAATTGAAACATGATGAATTGAACTGCAGCTTGCTCTCTCTGTTCTGTACGAGACGGATCTCTACAACAACACAACTGAAATTTCCTGGTAAAGAAGAGGAATGATACACTTGATCAGCAATATCTGTTGATGGAACTGACAACACTTTCATAGGTGAAGAACACAATAGCTGTATTGGGCACCACACGCAGCAGATGAGCACTCATGCCACCATAAAGTCCTCGAACACCTTCATCTCTAAACACCTTGGCCAAAGTCTGGAAAAAGGAATGATACATGCGCTGATCTCGAGATACCTTCTGACGCAAACGTGTCCTTACAACCTCTGCAAAATAGATATGTATTGTTGTTAATTTGCAGCAGTGGATGATGCAATTAGTGACATACCATGCGGATAGCACAAGCTAGATGCAGTGAATTTGGCCACTCCTGCAGCAGCTATGTAGTCCACAAAGTTTAAGTCTTGTTTACGCTGCCGTAAAACCTTTTTGAAATGCTCATAAATCACAAAATGGATTGCAGTTTCTACAGTACCTAAAAACAAAACAAATAATAATAATAAAACACTAAGCACTTGATTGTTTGTTTGTTTTTTCTCCTTCACTCACCAGCATAAGAAGCAGTAAGGCCTCGATAAAAGCCTCTCAACCCATCCAGGGAGTAAATTTGTCGAATACAACGCGCTGCTTTCATGGGCGTTCCAGACTCCAACTGCATCTGAGTTTTGACGACCCAGATAGGACTGGTGAAAGTTGTGGTGGCCACACCTATAAATAAATATACAGGAATGAAACCAGTCTCTGCTACTACTGGCAGCAATACCTACCTGCTGTTACAGCTGAACACAAGTGTACCACTGGACTCTCGTGTGTGAAAACTTGATTATAACAGGCCTTTGCTTGAGAATATGCCAGGAAATAAATTGCTCTGCAATTCAGCACAACAAACTAATCAACAGATAGTAGTTAAATGGAAATATCAGCTTGTACCGTGTGGGGATAATGCCAACAAGACTGGGAGTCAAGCCTTTGAATAATGCTGAAGTACCTTCTGTCTGAAACACGTGCCTATTAAAATTAATAATTATCATAACAAATAATTACCATTGTACCCATGTTATGCAATGAAGTATGCCCATTTTTAGAGCTCATGAATACAATTTATGACTCGTAAATATCATTCTATATTATTACCAAATTACACATCACATGTGGAGCAAAGCTTCCCAAAACATAACACGTCGTGCAAAAAAAAACTATCACATACTTTCACACTCCACAAAAAAATCTAACCTCATGTAAAATAGTGGAGTTGTAGTCGTGGATACATTACGTGGCGGCCAAATGGCAGATGGAAGAACAGCTAAGCTTTGTGTTCCCACAACCCCGCATGTTTGGATGCTGCGAAGGACACCTTGACCCACTGAAGACTGCAAAAACAAATAAAAAGGTCTTCTATAAATGCAGTCCTGCAAAACCTCTCATTTTTCTAACCTGCAGCCTAGTTTTCACTACTTCAAGAGGGCATGTCGCTGTAGTACCCGCCGCTCCCGCCAACCTGCAGTTTTAAATAATTGTTTTGAGTGGAGTTGTCAAGGAACAAGCTAGTCGACCAGAAACTGGACTCACCCTCCCGCTAGCAGATGCGTGACTGGGTCTACCGACATTGGTTCTGTATCTCGTACACCCGAGATGGTGACAAGCAAAAAATTTTAAGCTTATATATAGCTCTTCTTTAGATGCGGTTCCACAAGAACCAGTAAGCATTCCCCCAAATATTGGAGAGAGCTGATATAAATGCGCTGTGTAGGTTAAAAACCTGGTCACAGCAAACTGGGTCCTCTACCGACCTTCCAAACGAGTAACTGTCGCGTTGCCCAGTCAATGGCCTCCAATTTGTTTGTGTACGCTACCCGGGCTAAACACGTTGACGGCACGAGCACGACGGTCTGCACGTGCTAACTTTTCGCTGATCTGATTGGTGGTTACGTAACACGTACACTAACTACGCGCGCGGTGTGTGTGAGTGTGTGTGTGTGTGTGTGTGTGTGTGTGTGAGGGCGCGCAGTTAGGTAGCAACGAAGTGCGCATGTCCAATACTTTTTCCCAAAACAAAATTATGAGTATTTTTGAAGAATTATTTCTAATTGTAGCCCATCCCACTGTAATGTCATGAGAAGAGGCAAAGTGCTCACAGTAATTTTAGTCCTCTCTTCCGTGTTCGGTGAGTTGCATTAACGTAGCTGTAGCTGCATTATGATGTAATTGTGAACGCCTACTTTGCCTGAATGTATCCAAATGAGTGCAGTGTAACACCAACATGGTGCTGTGGGTTACCTGTTTGCACATACTGTTCTCGCAATAGTCAGCCATGCCTCTTGTATGCTTGTGTCTATTTTGAAGACTGCACTGGAAATGCTATTTGTGATATCTTATAGGTTTCTATTGGTTCAAATTAGTTATACCACTCAATGAGAATGAGAATGCTATAGCAAGTTAGATTTGCTAGACCAAATTTACACATATTACTACTTTTTCTTTTAGTGTGTCTTGTGTTGGTTCATACAGACCAGCAACCCTCCCCTCCCCCCATATTCACATACATATGCACACATTAGTGGTATTCTTGGCATTGGCAGGCAAGCTAGCTATTTTTATGGACTTGCTATTATCCCATTTATATTCTTAAACCTCTAGTTTTCTTTTGCCCAAGTATATTGTATTGCGCACCACACTTAGTCAAAATTTAATAGCATACTGAATTTGAAATCCACTTTCTATTTAAAGGATAGTTTATTGGGTTCTAATAGTCTGCTACATGTTGTTTAGCTTTAACCAATTTCAATTGTTCAGGTTTGCCCCAAGGGTAGCAAACTTTTCCAAAGCCAAAAAAAATGTGTTGCTGAGTAGTCGTCAGCGATTTCATAGCATTTATTTTTCATGGTGCTGTACTAACTTACATAATTAGGCATAGTACCTGCATTATACATACATATGTATATTGAAGTCTCGACTGGGTGACAGCTGAAAGTGTCTCACTCGCCAATTCTGACTTCACACTACTGCATGTGGGCATGTCAACTGTTTGCTTATAATACAATTTTGCTATTTAAGACATGTTTTGTATAAAAGGCCCTCCCTCTGGCTGAACTAACAATGCTGAATAAATCCGTAAAGGCCAGTAAATCATTAGGTTGTTTGGAATGTGTCCAAATTTTTGTTTATTCTATCTATTAAGGATCATGATTATAGTAGGAGTGTTGGATTATTTATTTCTTATAGAATATGGTAAATGTCTGTGGCTTTAGACTCACGTCTCTCCCTTGTTCTATTTGTTGAAGCAATGTCCCGTTTAGGTGTGCTGTGGTAGAGATAGCTGTGTCTATTCATGCATTGCTTGAATGCCTTCTTAAATAAGTCATAACAGTAACCACACAATGGTGGCAATGAGTCCTGCACAAGGTATCTACTTGCATGCAGCAGTCAGGTGCTGCTGACTCGTGCATGGAACAGTGAAGAATGCTCGCACGTTCATTGTGTGTCATGTTGTACTCTATGTTACTATTTTTTGCTGCATATGGGCTATGTTTAGTTTGCTTAAAAGGTACCACCACCTGGACAGAAGAGGAGTACTGCACATGTCTGACTATTTGTATTGAAAAGTAATATGGCTGCCATTTTGCATAATGTAAACCTTTATGGCATTAACTTTCACATTGATAGAAACCTAACTGTGGTGTTTTCTTAATTTTACTTGATGATTGGTATATTGTTTATTATTGTTTGGCATCTGTCTTATAAGATATCGTTATGAATATTGCAATGAGTGTAAGAAGTTTTGTTTCAACTGTTTCTCTCGGCTTTTTCATTACTTATGTAGGGATAGCTGTAAGTCAATTACAATGTTAGCCAGTAAATTTTAATATCGTTGCTGTTGGCCTGACGTGGGAAAGCTGTAAGCAAATGGAATCATTTAGAGAAATGGTTAATGAAGTATCATTTTAAGGTATTGAGTATTTTATATTCGAACAGACCGTCCATTTTGAGTTGGTTGTGTGGCCAGTTGGGGGCAGTGAAGTGACAGAATTAGAGTAGGAACTGAAGATCACGTCAAGAACTGTATCTAGAACTGTGTGTGATATTTTGAACTGTTCCTGTCACTATAGACAGTTGCTGGTGGTGACATCTCATTGTGAACTGCTGTGACAAATTGCTATCACTCCAACCATTTGTACACATACAGTACATGTCCTTTGTTGAAGAAGAATGAATACAGTAACTTTTGTGTGCATACATGCATGCATACATGTTCATGGTATGGTTGAATCGTTTAGAAGGCTGGAAATGAAGCCTAAGTCGACTAAGGATTGCCAGCAGCTGCATCAGTGGAGAGCAACTTGATTAACTGAAGCCCTTTCAGGAGATTTATCCACCATTTATTAGAGATGAATCGTCTGTGTTTAAATTTAGCGGTTGGTGTATGTATTTTAACGGTAGCTAAATATAGCCATGTCAACTAATTTTAGCTCTATTGTGTATAGGTGAGAATGTGATGTAATTAGGCCTGAAATATGTGCATGTTGTTATCTTAGGATAGTTAATCCCATAGTTGAGTCTTACAACACTGGTTATGCAAGTACCTGTCATAAAGCCTTGGGGAGTATTTAACTGTAGACACAAAATATGCTTGGTATATAAAATGCTTAAAATTAATAAATTTGTGAGTGATATCACCAGTTGTTGTTGTTGTTGTTGTTTTTGTATGGTTTTGTTGTTGTTTTCCGGGAAAAAAATTTGAGCTAGTTATACTATAATGGCTTCTCCAGAGGCTTGCTCAATGGTGGCAATCCTGACGATAGAAATGTCACGCGGACATGTCAAGATTCCTGATATATATCACAAGATAGAGAACGAGTCTTAAGAAGTGGTTACTGTGAATCCTCACACCAACTTAGTCTGGATAAGCTTGAGCTACACTTTCGGGAGATCACTAAGAGATCATGTTGATTGTAGACCTCATGGCTAGTAGCAATAACATAAGGCATGTTACATGAGAAAGCAGTTGTTTATCATTACATACATCCTTATGTTTGTAGTTATGGAGAGGACTACATAAGTAAGGTTGATGGTTGGGTTGATGTTTACACGTAAGTTCTCAAATAATATGTTGAAGAACTATCGTGAGAACTCTCGGTGTTTCAAGGGTTAGCGACATTATACACTTGAAACGGAAAGAAATCCTGATCAGATTATTCATATACAGGTAGAGTGTGCATGCATACAGTAGCAAGTATTACTGAACTATCCAACTAGTAATGCTTACCTCTTAAGTTGCGTTGTCTCTCTGTTACTTCGTCTCTAAATATAATGAATGGGACGGGTCTTGGAACCAGCTATAACTAACCAAGAACTTGATTGCAGTGTGGATTTATGGGGCATTTCACAATGCCAAGTTTTGTGTGTAAAGTTCACTTGCTTTACAAGGTAATTAAGTATTCTAGTTTAATTACGCTTTCTACACTCCAAACACTGTTGACAGATGGATTAAATAAGTTCTGATTGTTTAGAACTGTGTTGACGTGTTGTTGCATGTATTAGACACTATGCCCAATTCATGACCCGCCTCTTACATAAGTTGTCTTATCCACCTCACCCTTTCATAATGCAAGAGATGTGTGATTGAAAGTGAATTGAATTATGTTATGTTACTGACCTATGACCTAGTCAACTTTCAATCCCTACCTCCCCATTGTATTCACTTTTCTTCGTTGCTTCGACATATTTAGCCATTCTGAACACATTTTTGAACATGTATTGTTAGAATGGAGGATGACAGGCTTGAGGGTGGCTGGCTCTCGGCACAATCACTCAAACAAGAGTTACGCACGTCATTGCAGATGATTTTACATTTAGCACTTTCAAATTGACGATCTTGGAATTTACCACATGAAGTGTAAATCAGTGAGATAGTGTGTTGGAGTAGGTGTTAGGTTAGAGCCACTTGGAAGTGTTAATGTGTGACATCATAGATGGTGATAATAAATGCAAGGAGCAACTACCGACAATAAGGTCTGATATTGCAGCCGGACACATGTATCCACTGAACAGCACAACAATACTGGTTTTGTTGTTGTGCGCTCTAACAATGTTGCACATATTTTTGTTTATCTTTTGTCATGTTTACTTGTCACTGGATGTTGGTTTCTGTGTATTGATTTTTTTTTTTTTTAAGTTGACTTTGAATAGGTAGTAGGTTCTAAATGAAATTTTCTGAAGTAGTCAATACATCATTAAACTGTATGGGATATGCTGGTAATGGTTGAGTTAATGTATTGGACTGACGCAGTGACCAGCTTTATTTGTGTTCTTGTGTATGTAGGCTTTACTCTAGTCCTGTTCTCCAATGGCTCCTCCTCCTTAGCATCGTCCATCTCACTCTGGTCATGTGATGAAGTCTGCCAAACCTACCACACTCGTCTGGACCGCTACTGCCACCGATCTCTCCTGGCGGACAAGAAGAACCTCGAGGGATTGTTCTCATCTGACGGTGAAGCTCGCCTCCCTAAGGACATTGCCAAGAACTTTAAGCTCCAGCAGGTTCACGTCGTAGCCAGACACGGGGACAGGTCTCCTATTCATCAGCAGTTAGGGACATATCCGGTATATTATGAGTGTGGTCTCAACTCGTCACAGGTCTGGAGGGGCCTGGAGGACTTCAAGCAGCCACGCCCACTTCGCTTTGACAGCACGGTTGTCCACTCTCATCAGAGGCCCTTGTACCCGGGTTCGGCCGCCAAGCCTTGCAAAAACGGCATGCTCACTGTTGAAGGCTTCCGCCAGCACAAAGCCTTGGGGGCACTGCTGAGTGCGCGATATTCTTCACACCTTTTTGAGAACTCTGTCAGCATTCAACAAGTGGCAGAATCCATTTATGTGCAGTCCACGGATACCAGGCGTACCTTGCACAGTGCAGCTGCATTTATGCTGGGCTTTTTACCCGACCAGCGTAAGTGGCGACAGCAAGTGACCCTCCATGTGTCTCCGGGAGTCCTGCTTCATGCTCCTGCTCCTTGGGTGAAACCCGTCTTCAAGACGTGCAAAAATTTTCACTCATTTGCTGCGTCTCAGTTATGGAAGACCAATTATCACCAGACGGAGCTGTCCCAATATATGCCCTTCTTTGAAAGGCTCGTGTACGTCTTCAAGCAGACTTCCCTAAAACGGCTGGCTCCGAGGGAGGTGTTTGATTCCATAGTTACTCGAGGTTGTCATGTTAAAGACAACCCTTTACCATGTTCATCTGAGAACTGTTTGGACTACAACAGTGCTAATAAATTATTTGAGTACATAGACTGGACGTTTGTGAACTACAATACCCCACTTGCAGCTACACTGGCGTCCATTCCTTTCCTCAGACACTCTCTGTATGAGACCATGCTGGACGTGGTGAACCACAAGCCTGGGGCCAAGAAATTCCTTCTGTCCGTTGGGCATGATACAACCATTACCCAATATCTGACAGCTTTGGGGATTTCAGTCGATGAATGGATGCCTTACGCTACCAGAGTCACATTCGAACTCTGGAAATCGTCTCAAGGGTCTGAGAAAGTGTCCTACGTGCGTGTGCTGTTGAATGGAGTGCCGGTCACTAACCAGCTTGTCCCTTGGAAGCGACAGGAGAGTGAAATGCTCCACTCTGAACTGCTTCCCTTTACCGAATGGGAGGATTTTCTGCTAGTGGGGAAGTACAGGGATGTGGAGTCTTATGATACAGAATGTACTAGAACACACTCTCTGAGATAATAATTTGTTGCTTTCTGTCTCTCTCTCTTTTTTTTTAGCATTTACCAATCATCAATCATGGTATGCCACTTTTTTCTTTTCTTTTTTTCAATTTTTTTCATGACAATTTTCTCATGACGTCAAAAAAATTTTTTATTTGTAAAATTTCCAGTGGAATATTATTTTTAATATCATAATTTATTGTTATCATGATATTTATATAGATATAACATGTCCTTGTATCCAGTGCTACTGAAGTGGCCAGTAATGAGCTCTAGTTGTGTGCAACGACTGGTTAATAAGTCGTACAGAAGAATATTTGCTATTGTTTGAGTCTGGTGTGCAGTACATTGCTCACCTGCTTTTGAAATCAATGGCATAGCACTCATAAATGCACGCTCTTGGCACTAGTGTAATTCAATTTACTAGCCAAGCAACTAAAACTATAGAGTGGGGCCTTTCATTCAAAACGCTCACATTGGATTTTTATAACAGATATCAAACTGCTGAACACTAGTAATTGGACGGCCTTCTTAGAACATCATTCTTCAAACTGAAATCTACTACATATTACCTAAAGAAAGAGTTTAATAGAAAATATACCAATACCCAACTATTCTCACGTATGGAAATGAGTTCATAAACCAATATTTATAAACGAATCAGTTTTAAGAAGTCATCGGTAAAAAGGAAGAGAAAAAACAACACTAATCATATAATGACAAGACTAAAGATAAATAGACTAAAGGCGTGAACCAGCGAGATGTTCCAATTACTCATACACGGACGACATGTCTGTGTCTATGGCAACACAGTTGTACGCAGCATACCTCAGCCTGTCCACTGCTTCATCCACACTGCTATAGTCAGGCAGATAGAGGGTGTTGGAGCAAGTAGCAGATGTCGGGAGCTTGCTGCCACTGTCCGCTGCGTCGATAAAGACGGTGCAAGGGAGGCGGCGTCTACCTGTGATGAACCGGAGGAAGCGACTCCGATCTTTGTTGCTAAACTTTCCCAACGCTTCCCACATGGTTTTAACCGAATGGCTCTTCTCTGAGAGGGAACTGTCATAGCGCGCTGACTTTTTCAATGCCTCGACGGATATCTCCGGGTTGCCGCACACCTTCAGCTCCACTTCCTGCCAAGTAAGAAGACGTAACACTTCAACGGGAACCACAGATGTGAATCCATCACGGATTGCATCAATCTGGATCTTGTTCTCGTTCAATCTCTGCTCCTTCACCATCTTACTGTACTCCAACCGATTGTCGTAAGTCACTAATTTGTCGGCTCCGTCGGGGATGAGGGAGATAGTCTCTCCGTTGCTCAAAACTGTTGTAAACTTCAGTACTCCCTTGAAGGATTCTTCAAATTTTTCTCTACTCATTGTTTCAATGGAATCGATAAACTTGACTTCGGCCGAATCTACACTCATGAAATCCCTGCTCCACGCAACCTGCTCCATCACTAACTTCTTCCATATGAATGGAGACAGAGAGAGGACCAAGCTCTCTTGGCTCCTGAACATGGCTCCCATCAACTGACCCAAAAAGAAGTACTTGGACTTCAGCTGGCAGCCCGGGTTGGGGACGTAAGTATCCCGGTACACGTTGGAAGAGTCCTGTGTTTGGTTGGGACTACCGATGAATAGAGGCAAGGCCACTTCATGATCTGGGTCGCTAGGACACAGTTCTTCGGCAATGTCGGCCAGGGAATCTCTGAATCCGCCCCCCTGGTCGATGATCCCTTCCTGAGCAAATTTACACTCCCACCATTGGCCAAAGTGCCCCGCCCACCTGAAGTTGTAGTTTTGACGGGTGTGCTTCTTGAGCTCCACCATAAGCTGATTGAAAAGAGCTTTCTTGCACTCGGGATCTTTGGATGGATCCTCCGCATGCTGCCTGGCCGACATGCGGTTGAGGTAGATCTCAGGCCTACTGGGAGAAGAGCACGAAGTTTCACTAAGTATGTGTTGAATGAGACTATTACGCTGAGAGCTCAGCGGCCATAACTGCCGGATGGTGTCCAAGGCATCCACCTTGGTAGAACAGCTGTGAGAGTATCGCGGCAGAAGGTACGTCAGGTCTGTGTTCAGGAGCTGCACAATCCGTTTCAGCACAAGTGCCCGGTAAAAGAGCTGCTTAGGCTGGAATGGCTGCAGCTTTGGACACCTAGCAATTCTTTCGGGCGTGAAGACGTCTTGGCTGAGGTCCTCTGACTGTAGGAAGACAGACTGGCCGGCATGGGTTGTGACGGCCACTCCCCTGATCCTGCAGTCGATGCCTCCTTGATAACATGACTTAATATGTACCTCAATCACCTCGTAGTACGTAGAGAGCGGGCTAAGGATCAGCTGCAATGTCTTGGAGTCATAATCAACAGACGTGAAATTCCTGGAACACAGTGTATTCATACTCCCCCTACTTCCGCCCTTTACCACAACTCTCCTCGGCAGATAGCTGCCGTCATCGGGATCCACGAGCAAAGCAAACTTTTTGATGACGATGCCGGGTTTCATAAAGAAACGCAGGTAATGGCTTCCCTGGTCGCCATCCGACTCCCAGTAATGGTCATCGATGTCTGGGTGAAGTATGTCTGCTGCCTGGTCCTGCTCAGAAGATGCTTCAATCTTGCTGAAGTACTCGCTTCCCTGGACCATATGCATACCATCCATGAGTCCGCTCATGAGCTGGTTCTGAACGAGGAACTGGCCCAATTCCTCGTCTGCCTCCATGTTCCAGCCAGGTGGTGGGACACTGAGTTTCTCCATCTCTTCTACATCCATATTGCTCATTAGTGGCTGCTTCCCTAGGTATAGCGTACACATTTGTTCCACCATCTTTAGCCAGTCTTGAGGTTCCTTCTTGTCTGACTGCTTCTTGCTGCTGCTACTACTACTACTACTACTACTACTACTGGCGTTAGAGTCAGGGACAAGTTTCACACCAGCTCTCAGAGACTTGGTGTTGGGACTGATGAGCATCCATCCTTCTTGAGGAGATAAGGTATTAACCCAACCTCCGCTTTTATTAAACAGAGGCTGGCCCTTGCACGTCACTTTGCTCGTCTTCCCCTCAGGGAGTTTGTGGAGGACTTTGGCTTCGGCTTTGGGCTCCTCATAGATAGGCACAGCATCCTTGACATCTGTAAGTTCAAATACTAACGTTTTAGGAACGTAGCACAGAGGTTTTGGAAGATTGTCACCCTTCCGCAGGCATTCTACCGCTTCTGTAAAACACCTAATTCTACCGAGACGGACTCTCGCTGGATCCAATGACCCCATTTTTTCTTCCTGTGTTTATGTCAAGTTACCGGCAAACTGACTTAACTTACAGTATACGTCCGTATTTCCCAGTTCCCAGAGAGTAGCCAACACACCCACATTTCTAAACTACGCCCAAATTTCTATGCCACGCCTACGTTTGGTTTCGAAAGCGATGGAAGAGGGAGTCGGAATGTCCTCTGCCGTGGAAGTGCTTGAACGTTACCAAACTGACTTAGAATCCTCACTAAAACAATCGAATCTTTTTAAACTATCTCAGGATCTACTAAAAAACAGAGTGCTGTCTAAAGACGCCTACAACAAGTTGGCATCGCTGGACCCTGACCCCACCCATCTGGAACCAGTGGTTAAGGTCAGGTACTTACTGAAACTGATATATGATAGAGTCAGGGAAAATGACAGTGTCTATGCCAGACTAATGTGTGCACTGAGTGCAATAGGAGGGCATTGTGTAGGGCTATGGGAGGTGAAGTTAAACAAATGGAGGAATGCACAAATAGTGAAGAGCCAGAGAGAGAGACTCTGTTAGTAGAGGAAGACATACCAGATCTGGTGGAGTCTCTTGTGTCTGGTAGTCACTTGTGGGATGCAATAGGTATTGCACTGAAGCTTCCCAAACACAAGCGTGAGGATTGTGGGGAAGGTAAAGAGAATGTCAATAGACTCAGTAACATTCTCACTGCATGGATACTAGGTGGCTATGAGGGAGCCAGACCTGTCACTCTCAGTAGCTTGAGGAGAGTATTAGCCAGTCAGACAGTGGGACTAGGGAAACTTGCATTAAACCTGTTGAAACTTAAGAAACAAATAGACACTTTACCAGGAGCTGAGGAATTGCTGGAAATTTTCTATCAGTCATGTGACACTGAAGTAGCTGAGGGCAAGTCCACACTTCTAGAGGTACAAGTTAGTTGTAGTGGGTGTGAATCTTACCAGTGGAGTAAAGATGGCAAACCTTTACTTGATGGAGCTGATTTTTGTGGTGTGTGTAGTAACATACTATACATCAACAGAGCTAGCCAGTGTACAGAAGGGAAGTATTCTTGTAGAGTTAGTCGAGGCAGTGAGACTGAATGTAGTGATGAGATAAGTCTGAGTGTCATATATCCTCCAGAGAAGAAAGAATTATTAGAATTCTACTCTCTCACAGACAGAGACATACCTCAGGACTCCTGGCCTCCTGTAGGTAATCCCACTTTTATCAATCTAGTTCTTATCCAACAGAAACCCATGAGTACATGCGACTATTATACAATTCGCGGAGACATGGACGACATTCTAGAGAGCAAGGAAGTAGCAGAGTACGAGGAGGTGTTTAGAGAATACACGGAAGGAGCTTTAGTTCTTGTTGAAGGTCGTCCAGGTAGCGGGAAGACAACTTTAGTGAACAAGTTAACTAGAGATTGGGCCACAGGAAAGAAAGTCTTGCAAGGAGCTAAATTAGTGTTTCTAGTAACTCTTAGATTACTGAATGTTTCAGGGAGAGAGAAGAGTTTACTAGACTTACTTCAGATATTTTATGATGAGGATCTTAGTAAGATTATAGAGCAACGCCTCAGGAAGTGTAGAGGGAAAGGAGCGTGCTTCATTCTAGACGGACTAGATGAGTATCCTATTGAGTCTAAGAAGAATTTAGTAATAGATCAATTGTTGTTTTCAAAGACCTTTCTTCCTCACTCCATGGTTATAGTAGCATCACGCCCTGTGGCTACTGGGAAATTAAAAAGAATGTGTAAAACAAGAATAGAAGTTGTAGGGTTTTCAAAAGATCAGATCTACAGCTATGTAAGAACTTACCCATTCAATGATTGTTCTCCTGGCATGGCTTGCAAAATGACTGAATTTCTAGACCAGCATCCCAATGTTCTTCACATGTGTTACCTACCAGTCCATGCAGCTATAATATGTTTCTTGTTCAATCTACCAGAAGGTAACCTCCCCCATAGGGAAACACAAATCTACGAGAAGTTCACAATAGCTACTATACTGAAGCACAGGGCACGTAAAGGAGAAGACTTACAGTTGAAGTCATTAGAGGATTTAAGTGGTGATGAGAAAGAGTGGTTCCATTCCATCTGTAAGTTAGCATTTGATATGCTTATTAACTCTCAGCTAGTAATAAGTAAAAGTGATGCTAAAGTTTCACTCTGTCCAGACTCAGTTCTAGGTCTGCTAACAGTAGAACGTACTTCCTTATATTATGGCAAGGAGGATTTCTTCAATTTTAGTCATCTAACTTTACAAGAGTTTCTAGCAGCTTTCTATATACGTGAAGCCAAGTTAGAAGATAGGGAGTTGGTGGAGAAAGGTTGTTTAAAAAATGTTTGGAAATTTTATTGTGGCTTGTTAAGATTCAACAATAACATTGAGTTTATTAAGAGTATTTTTATTAGTTACCTGGAAGAGTTCCTCTATAAAGTTCATTGTGCCTATGAGTCTCAACAGGTAGAGTTGTGTGACTATGTGCTACACGATGAAGTAGAGCTGAGAAGAGAATTCATTACTTCCACTGACTTTATGGCATTAGGTGATGTAATCGCTAGAAGTACTAGAGTAGTAACTAAATTATCATTATATGGTTGTAAGTGGGATAGTGAAGGAATGAAGTTATTTGTTTCATTTGCTGGAGTTAAACTTCACTCCCTTGAAAGACTCAAAGTTTTCTCTGTCGGTGATCAGGAATTTCTTCAGTTGTTAAATCTTTTATTGGTACATTTACCTTTCTTAAAGGAACTGGATACGTCATACTTAAGACTAGACAAGTTTAAAATAGAGTGTCTTACTAATCAAGTTAAACTTCCTCATCTTAAGGTCTTGGAGATAAATTTACCTATAAAACCTTGCTCCCATCCTGAAGGAAGTTTAAAACTATTAGCATTTGGTAGTAAGAGTCTTGAGCGTGTATTGTATGGTAGATATACTAGAGGTAGATATACTATCATCAATCATGTGTTGTGGAGGAAAATACTTCTCTGTGCTTTTAACCAGAGAATTGAGGACAATTATAAGTCATGGCTATACTTGTATAACTTACAAAACTCTCCTTCTCTCCCTCTTGAGAGGTTATCTCACTGTACTGAAGTAGTTCTTGTTAATTGTTGTATTGGTGATGAAAGAGCAGAGATACTGGCCAACACATTGAACACTTCAGTCTTGGAGAATCTGGTTCTCGATTTTAACAGAATAAGTGACTCAGGAGCTATAGCACTAGCTGGCTGCCTATCAAAATGTTGTTTAGTACAGGAGGTGTCTATTGAGTGTAACTCTATTGGTGACTCAGGAGCCACAGCATTAGCAGATGCACTAGTCCATTGTAACAATCTGAGAAGACTAGACTTGCAGGGGAATAGTCTAGGAGATAAAGGAGCAGTAGCCATAGCTAAAGCTGCAAAGAGTCTACCTAACCTAGATCTGTATCTTCATAATGTGAATATTACAGAGGAAGGTATTGATACAGTCCTAGAGCTAAGAACAAGAACCAGAATAAGAAGTATGGAGTGGACTTCATCGTGGAATAGTATTAGTGAGACAGATGTAGATACTCTGAAGAATGCTTTGTACTGTGGGAATTTACCAGCACTAGATGTATCCAGTACTATTGTTTACAACATTGAGAAACTAGTAGTAGACCAACAATGTGTTGGGAATGTTAGGGGAGTATACTGTGATTTTATTGGTGATGACACTGTACCAAGTTTGTGTAGAATCATAGAGCATTTGCCAACTCTTCATCACATTGATTGTTCTTATGATAATGAAACAAGTTCTCATAGTGCCCATCTTCTTAGTGAATGTATAAATTCCTGCAAGTCATTACATAGTCTGACATTATTTAGTATCTTATTAAGTAAATTACATTCTGGATTATTAGATGCTGTGAAGTGTTGCACTCAACTTAGATCTCTTCGATTGTCTAATATTAAGATTAGCTTTGATAATGTCAGTTTATTATTTGGTACTCCTGAGTCTTGGATTAGTCTACACACTCTGAAGTTAAGATGTTCCATTGGTTCAGATGGTGCACAAGTTCTTAGTAGAATGCTAGAACATTGTAAGAAACTACGTAGTTTGGATCTGTCACGTAATGCCATTGGTGATAGAGGAGCAATAGCTATAGCTGAGGCACTGAAGGATCACACTAACTTACTAGAACTTAATATGAGTAGTAATGACATCACTTCAGAAGGTGTGACTGCACTGAGTCAGGTGATAGAGTGTAACCATCTACAACATATTGGACTCAGTTATTGTGAGTCATTTCCTAAGTCTCTGGTAGATGTCATGTGTGGAGATTCTCTACATACACTATGCCTTCATCATAATAAATTAGGTGTAGATGGTATGGCAAGTCTGAGTGTAGGACTTGAGAAGTGCAAACAATTAGTAAAACTTGACATCGGTGATAATAACATTGCCACACGTGGTCTAGTATTCCTAGAGGTGGGACTTCAACATTGTACTAACTTACAAGAGTTGGATCTTATGAGTAATAATATCACATCTGATGGAGTAGCTCATATATCTGCTATAATGAAGTATTGTAAATATTTGAGGCATCTTAATATCAATTTTAATAACATTGGTGTAGATGGTGCAGCAGTTCTAGTCAGTGGATGGCAATATAAGAGTATGTTGACACTGGATCTAATGTATTGTTTTGGTGTACCTCATGACTCAGCTCTAAGGAATGGATCTCCATGTTGTAGTAGTTGTGATCATCTACTAGAACTATATTCCAACAATGACTATGTCACTATTCCAGACATTCCAAAACTTGTATCTTCAAATTATTGTGTTATTGATAAGCACTGATTGAAAGTGGGCATGGCACACTTCTGGTTTGGACTCTTCTCTTGACTGTTTTTACTAATTTTATCAGTGCCCTCGCCTACCTAGCCTTAGCCACACCCTCATACTTCTACCACAATGATGAGCTAAAAGGACACCAGATTGACCATCTACTTCAGAACAATCTTCAAGTCAGTCCACAGGAACATCAGGACGGAGCATTTATGTGTGCTGTACTCATGAAGTAAGAATACTGATTTCTTTGTGTAATTGTTAATGTATTATATTTTTGTGGTTTTAGAGTAAAATAGGAAGACATCGTACACAGTGATAGCACTTCAGGTAAGCAAGTGGGTGTGGTGTGTATGTATGTGTGTATGTATGGTAGAGTGGAAATCATTATCCAAGTTTAGACTTCGTAGGTGTCTCACATTTAGTGGTCATACAATCTCCACCACAATCACTCTTGATAACTCAGAGTGCAGTGCAAGAGGTTATAGTAGTCGTCCAATTTGTCTGTCTGTCTGTCATGCTCTGATATTGAAGATTACTGACAATTAGATATTTATTTAGGAATGGCTTAACTCAGAACAACACATTAAGACCTTTACTGTGCAATTTTTTTAGGGTTGATTTTAGTGGGTACTGCCCCTGTCATCACATTGTAATCATGTTGAGCTAACAATTTATGCAGTAGTTTTGCTTTATGCTATGAAGTTAACCGAGTACTTGAATTGGAGTTTTGAGTTGAAACTATCAGTGAATGTCATTTACATGTTAAGCTTCTCTTTCTTATGAAGACAGCATTTACATCCACCATTTTCATTGCACAGCTATTATTTAGAACATAGCAGATGTAGTTTTGGTATTGTGACAGAGGAACTTTTAACTGCTTAATTAATTACTTCAGAGAACGACACTTTGTGTTTCTATTAACTTAGTGTGTTTTTGACTGTGTAGTTTGGAGTAGCCGCTATGTTCTAAATCAGTTAGCTGTCGTGAACTATCATTTGTAGGGTCCCTCAGGCCCTATGTAGGCCCTCATTGTGCTCGGGACGCTATAGCCTAGGGCCTTTGGGACCCAAAGCGATAGTTCCCTCCGAGGCAGCACCTAACTATTATATTGATACTTGATTGGTCTGGTAAATGGTTTAATAGCTAGCTAGTGTATAGTAGCACTGAGGGTTCCCATCTTTGGAGCTTCAATTCTTCCATTCTTGCTTGTTGCAGTAGAATGATTTTATCAGGCAGTGTCTGTGTGTGTTTTGTTTCAGTATATTATGTGTATTTATGTTTACATGTTAACGTGTGTGTGTGTATTGCTAGCAGGTGGAGTTACGGCTGTGAAAAAGATCCTCCCACCACTCTTGTATAGCCACACCCAACTACTCCACCCACTCAGCCATGTTCCCTCCACCCATTCAACCACACCCACTATCTTTCGATCCCTACAGGATCCATCTTATCCTGTGTTCAACACACACGACTCCATATTCCATTACTCTGTGTCCAAGTTTGACAAGAGGTTCCACATCCAGAATGCCATCAGGTTACTACAGTGAGTCCACACTCCACACAAACTGTTATGTTCGGGAATAGTGTAAATTAAGACTTGTGTGAAAGCTACTAAATTTTTAAAAATACTCCTAAAAGGAAACTTGTGCTAATCTTACATCTGTCTTTTTTGTTGTTTTTGTCTCTAGTTATACATGTCTTTTCCACATTATGTTCTTATTCTTCTAAATTTTGTCTTCCATGTTGTGAGAGTTCATATTCAAGGTATTCATCTCTAATCTGTTCAGTTCCCCCTATGTAGTGTCTGCCAATTGAGTCATGTGATTCATCTACACATGCATGTGCATGTGTCACATGACTTGTGTGACTGTCATGTGATTATCATGTGGTTTGTGTTGTATAGGACATGTGTTGTTGTCTGATGGTGTCTGTACTCATCTCAACATTCCTAAAC